>Ga0082212_10000389_pt1 | contig 64116 bp, 90 predicted proteins | sample TergutNt197P3_FD_71548 | JGI IMG/M metagenome (GOLD analysis project Ga0082212, IMG submission 71548) | Neocapritermes taracua P3 segment gut microbial communities from Petit-Saut dam, French Guiana - Nt197 P3 | ecosystem: Host-associated > Arthropoda: Insects > Digestive system > Gut ... | reverse complement strand
TTGCGTGTGGTCTCATCCCATTTAGATTTAACATGATAAATACCCATAGCATACCTCCTAAGTAGCAGGGGGCATTGCACCCCCTGTGCCGCGTTAACGGTCTACTTTGCTTTCTTAATCAGCTCAGCTTTGGGCGGTTCAGCAACAACCGGTTCGGTGGGCTGCGTAAACCTGATATAGGTTACGGTTGCCTTTTCCCGGTCATTCTCCACAACATGACCCCTTTTCTTGAGATACCAAACCATGCTGCTAATGGTATTGGCATCGTACTTATACGCGCAATCCCCGACCCTGGTAACGAACTGGGCCATGGTTTCCCCCGCATTCATCCGCTCACCCTGAGGTCCGCGAACACCGATGAACAGGTAGGAAGCAACCTGGCCAATCGCAGGGGTCTCACTGCCGAAGATAGCAGTCAGGTACGTTTCCCTGTTGCCTACGGCCCTGTCACCTTTCTCAACACCTGCACCCTTCTTGCAGGCTGCGAGCAGTGCCATGATCTCCGGCTTGGCTTTAAGTGCCTCCAGCTCTTTTGTAAGGAGTGCAAAATTAGATTGCAGATCCTCATCCCGCTTTTTCCAGTAGGCTTCACGTTTGGCTTTGTAAGCAGCCTTCTCTTCCGCGGTCCACTCCGAGTACTTCTTGGTTTCCTTCTTTGACATAATCTTACCCTCTTGCCATGTGCTTGACTCCACATCACTGCACTTCTACGAAGCATGTGATACGTGAGTGCTGCATGGCATTTATATCCTAGTGCACTGTTAGTGGGCACTGTGGATAGCTATTTTTGCTACACGCAAAGTTAGAAGTTTTTCAAAGAACCACACTACGAGTGCCTTCACGCACTGGTAGATTTCCAATTAACTTGAATAAATGTTTTATATTCATTCAATCTGATTATATAATAATACATATGTGAAAAATTATCCTGAGGCGATTAGATCAACGGAGACAGAAAAATTTTTTATCGTGCAGCTTGCCATAAACCTCAAGCGCAAGTAGCTTCACGCACGTAACTACGGTAACAATGGTTAGTGTAGCTAGGTCTCGTCGCCGCGGGCGACAAGCCCCTAGTGTAGTGCGTCACGAGTGGTGGAGAAGATAGCTGAGTTCCTTTGTTTTTTAATTATGAATGTCTTTTTTTATTTAAAAAATAAAAAAGGGACTCCATTGTTATATTAAACAGAGGCAACTCTGCTTAACAGACCAAATAAGGCCCCAAATCAAAAAATTAGGTCCAAAGCGACATTCATAAAGAAAAGGATAAAGAGTCTGATTATACATGCTGCTAATATAAGCAGCAGGTGGCAGCAAAACAGAAATAGTATATTCATAATTAAGATAAAATGTGATATGATATAATTATGGAACAAGTCCGAGCTACTGTTGAAGAAATTCAGGCTGATATTGCACGGCGTAATAAGCAACTAGAGCTTGATAAACAAAACATAGAAGAAATGAAAAGTCGCATGAAGCTTGTTCCACGTTATTCTTATGAGTATGATAAATTGCGTTGGAATGTTATGACACAAGAAGAACGCAAGCGATTTAGAATGGAGAGTTTGTCAATAAGTCAAATAGCATCACAATATAGTTTTTGTGAAAAGTATGTGCTAAATCTTTTTAATGAGCATAATGTTATAGGTAGACGATATCAAGAAGGTAGGCGAGGTAAGCCACCTGTATTCTATCATCCAAGTGATATAGAGCCGTTTATTGAAGATTTACCGTCAAAGAATTTATTAGGGTTAGCAACTAATAAAGATGCAGTACGACGTGTATTTAGGAAAAATGAACATATATTAAATACGTTCAGAAATATAATACAGGAGATTGATAATGATCGAGCTAAAATGCAGTAGTGACCATAAAGCACTACTTACTGACATGATTCCGTTCCAGGGTGAGTCTAAAAAGCGTACAGATCAGGATATTGATGAATTATCTACTACGCTTAAGGAAGACGGGTTATTGCAACCACTTAGCATGTGGCATGCACCTGATGAAAAGTTATATATTCTGGATGGTCATGGTCGATTGGCTGCATTAACTAAGCTCGCTTTATCTGATCCTTCTATCCTTCAACAAGAATTTCCAATCAATCTTGTAATTGCGCAGACGCATGAAGAAGCAATAAAAGCTTGTCTTCAAATGATGTCGCAATGTGGTAAGATAAATAAAGCAGGTGTGGTAAAGTTCGCACAGCCTGTTATTAACTACAAAGCTCCTATTGTTACAAAAGCTATGATAACACCAGTACATATTAAAAAAGATGAAGCTAGTAGTGACAAGGTTATTGTTAAAATGCGTGTAGATAAAAGTAAAGTAAGTGAACTTATATCGATTCTGTCAAAAGTGACAGGTGTTGAGGTGTGTCTGTAATGACGAAAGAGCCTGAGTATTATGAAGGTGAATTAGTAGAGCAATCGTTAACTGCAGCTGTTCGTATGTTCTTAGAAGAGCAACATGAGGATGGTTTGCAGGAGCTTATGATTACTCCTGATACTGATTCAATATATGAAAAATCACAAGCAGCAGGACTTACTCTTGAAGAATATGTACGACGTGATACTCAAAGAGCTATACAAGAAGCTGAAGGATCTTATCAAGAGTGGCTTAAAATCCAGAGTGTAGGTTCAATAGAAGGTTTTATACGTACTACAGATGGTAGGTACTTAGTTAATAAAAATATGGCTAAGTTACTTGAGCTAAGGGTAGCTGCTGCAGAACGACAACTTGAAAAAGTTTATGAGTATGCTTATACGGCATATAAAACTGGTGAACAGCGTAAGCAACACTTAATTCGTACAGCTTATAATAAAGCAGTAGCACGTGGTGATACTCGCATGTTGATATATCTTATGGATCGTGTTGAGGGTCGTCCCGGTGAAAATAAAACAATTGATCTTGATTATGACAATGCATACAACGTATATCAAATCATTCATACGTTATTTGATAAGCAGCTTGAAGTTCTTAATAGTGGGCCTGGGACCAAGTTAATTTGTTGTTCTAGGCGTGCAGGAAAAAGTCATCTATTCACTGCAGCGTGTTTAATAGAAGCACTTCGTGTGCCGAATACTACAGTAATATACATTGGCGAGACGATGGAGAATACTGAGTATATTTTTGAAGCTGCAGCTAATAAGATAATTGATAAGTGTAAATTACGTGATAAGAGAGGTAAGAGACTTAATTGGCGTCGTCTTGATAATGGCAGTCGCATCCATATTTGTGGTTTATCTAATACGCAAGATCCTGATAAAATTCTCGGTTTTGGTGCAAAAATAATCATAGTTGATGAGTTCTTTGCCTTAAAGGATGCACTCCTTGATTATTTAGTTAAAGAAGTATTGCGTCCTATGCAAATGGACTATGCAACAGATTATAAGTTTATTTGTGGTGGAACACCTCCACGTATTAAAGGTACTTATGGTGAGCATGCCTGGAAGACCTGGGAAGTGCCTCATTACTTTTGGACTTATAAAGATAATCCTTATCCTGTAGATCCTGTCTTAAAAGAAGAATATGTACATAAAGAACTAGCTGAAATGGGGTTAGATATAACATCAGTATATGCGCGTCGTGAGTATGGCGGTGAATGGATATATGACGAAGACCTTCTACTATATCCGGAGTTTCATACATATAATCCGCGTGAAGCATATCCCAATTTTAATATTGACCAGGTTATATTTGGCATTGACTATGGTGTAAGTGATAACGACGCACTTATTGGTATAGCATGGGATAGTACACAACGTCGCGGATATCAGTTTCATGAAGATAAGTTTAATCGTCTAGATATAAAAGATAGAACGATAAGTCAGTTGCAGTATTTGGAAGGTCAGATTAAGTTTGCATGGGAAAAAGCACTTGAGTTTTTTCCAACACTTGAACCTAAAGAAGCAAACAAACGTATATTATGGGACGCAGATGATAATAATCAGCATGTATCTGATCATTTCAATATGAATATACGTTTAGATAACCATCCTCAGTTGAGATTAAATATTCAAAATGCACATAAAACAGATAAACCGATGATGTTTGATAAGATTCGTGATTTATTAAGAACAGCGCATTTGTTGTTAATAGAAGATAGCAAAGCAGCAAAGGAATGTGAAAAAACGGTTCTGCGTCGCGGACCGAATGGACAAGTGTATCCTGATGTTGATATGAAAACGTATCATCCAGATTTATTGCCCGCTATGCGGTATGCTTTATGGAATGTAATTGGCGAGGAAAGTGCGCCAAAACAAGGAGTCTAGAATGACAGAAGAACAGCGACAGCTTCTTATTAAAAATGGCTGGACGTTTGATAATAATAATACAGGATCTGTTATCTGGAGAAATCCTCGTGGTCAAATGATACGTGAGGAAGAAGCAACTAGACAAGCTAGAATTATGGCAGTTCGAGGCGGTGGCTATATAGATAAAGATACTGGTATTTATGTTGAACCTGGATTACGTTCATCTGCACAGACAGCATCTGTACCATTGTATCCTGGACCAGGTGGCAGTATGACTGATATTCCTCCAGCTCCAGCTCCAGCTCCAGCTCCAGCTCCAGCTCCAGCTCCAGCTCCAGCTCCAGCTCCAGCTCCAGGTTTAGTTACACAAGGTCGCGCAGCTGAAGCAGAAAGACGTTTAACTGAATTAACACAAGCTCCATCATTGCAGCCGCCAGCACCAGTAAATAATCCTACTAATACAGCACCTGCAGCACAACTTTCCCAGACAGGTAGTCAGGGACAACCTGGTTCACCGAGTAATTATCGACCGACTGGTGAAGCTATAGATCCTGATTTTCGAAATGCATTAAGAAAGCAGCGACGTCGTGACCTTGAGCGATTTATGGTTGATAATAATGTGCAAGGCCGTGGATTCATTGGTAGAAATACGTGGAAGTCAGCTGATGGCCGTGAGTTTATTTATCACGATGGTAGATGGGTAGAGAATGAAGATCCATATCGTCTTGATGCTGAAGGAAAAAAGATATGGGACGAAAAAGTAAAAGCCGATAAATCATTAAAAGGTAATCTCAATGCTCGTGCAGCATTTGCGTTTGAGCGCGGTTACCAGATTCCTGAAGAATTGAGCATGCCTGAGGATTACACGAGTACTGTTACACCAACACGAGAAGCCTTTGATGTTGCTATGGCAAAACGACATGCAGAAAATCCAAATGATCCAATATTTGCTGATCCTAACAGAACGGCATCGGATATGTATACACAATGGTCTGATGAGCAGAGGCGCAAAGATTGGGAGGAACAGAATAAAGAAGCAATAGCGGCACGCAATGTTAAGCGTGAACAAGCTACAGCAGGACGTGATCAGGCTTTTGCGGATTACCAAGCAATGCAGCGTGCTAATCAACAACGTGCATTGAATGCACGGTATCAGCATGAAGACATGTATGCATACCAATTACCTCAACCTGCACAAACAGCGTGGGAATCTACAATTGGCACACTACCACGAACTAGTGATGAACGACTTAAAACAGTGTTGAGTGTGCAAAGGAAATACTAATGCCAAAGAAACAAAAGCAGTACAAGCAGCCGTCATTTTTGCGACAGCTTGTTGACTTACAAATCGAAAGGTACAAGACTCGTCGAGCTCTGCGCTTGTTATCTAAACAGGAGTGGTCAGTGGATTTTCTTACAGCACTGCTTATTCGAGCAGCAAATGTAGCACATCAACCGCTTGAAATGACAATTATTAATAACAACACTCAGTTGAAAATAAGCACTGTAGATAATCCTGGTGTCAGTGCATACCGTGACGATAGTATTTTTAACCATCTTGATGATGAATTAAAGGTACGACAGTTTATAGCTGAGGCTAATAGGCGATGATACGAACTGGCGGGATTTTAGTTGATCCTAAAAACAAGATAACTGATACTGATGACTATATTGCACATGGAGAGTATTTACGTAATAAAGTCCCTGAATACAAAAAAATGTTTCAAGATATGTTAAGAGCATTGCCATCTGAGCTATTAGAAAAAGACGAAGATGACGAGGAAGTGTCACTTGCATTGGCTGATATTGAAACCAAGTTACTTGAGGATGCTCTTAAAAAGGGATATATACGTGGTAGATTTTATAATAATGAACTTAATTTACAATATGGTAGTAGGAGACCTACACATAAATTAATGGAAGAACTTCAAGAAGTTATGGGTTTTGATCCTGATAAAATTATTGTACGTATAGACAAAGGCGGACCTGATGAATTTCTTGGTACAACTGAGCAGTTTAGAGATGATGATAGATTTGTTGGGAGTGATGCGTTAATAAAAGATGTATATGTAAAACCGCATATATTAAGTGCTATAAGGCCGAGGTTTTAATATGGCATGGACTAAAGCACGATGGTTAGATCCTCAGGAGACATGGGATGCAGCTTTAAAGTCTCTTGAAGAACAACATTTACGTGATGTGCAAAAAATCAATGATTATAATCTTTCTATTCTTGGGCGAAATGATTATGAGAGTCCAGAAGATGTGCAGAAAAGAACAGATAAAGACAAAACAATTTTAATATCACGAATGAAAGAAAAACATGGTTGGAATGGATTTAAAGGTCCTACACGCGGTGAACGTGATTTTAGTAACATTGCAGCTGATAAACCAGCTAGTGTTAATGAAGTGATGCGAGATATACTAAGTGGTATTCATCGTGGTTCAATAGGTGATGAATATATTCAGTTAATATCTACGCCTCGACTTAAAGCAAGTGCTAAAGATTATGGTTGGGATATTGGTAAAGATGACTATGATGAATCGCAAGAAGATCCAGCTTTATTTACTACTAACGCACTTAATCGTATGGAAGCAGTAAGAGAAAAAGTACGTGTACCTACAGTATTTGTAAAAGATAAAGAACAACGTGAATATATAAACCTGTATAAACAGTTAATGGATAAATATCCCAATAAAACAGAGCTTGATGATTTTTTAAGTAAACGAAATAGATTTGCACAAAAAGCTCATAATTTTCTTAGTATTAAAGCACTACGTAATATACTTAAGTCGACTAACATTGATAGGGCAATCAATGAGATTGATACATTTGCTCAAGACTATGACGATGCACTAACACAGAGTGGTAAAAAGTTTGATTCATTAAATCAGATGCGTGAGTTTCCACAACAGATAGCTAATGCAGGTGACTTAATTGAACGAATTGGCAGTGGTGATTATGGTGAGAATTATGACGAGTTTTTTAATTCACCTCTTGAAGATTTAATAATAGAAGGATTAAAAAATCTAAATATAGATATGGAAAAATATGACGACGGTGTATTATCTGAAGCTATTAGTAGTTTACCTGAAGCATTACAGTTACGACTTATTGAAGAGTTTAATAGAATACAGCCAGACTGGCAAAAAATGTTACCGGAAGATGTGTCTGATGATCCAAGTGATTTTCAACATGTGCCAGTTTTACAGGCAACAATAAATAAAATAGCTGAAGAAAAACCTGAAATTGGACGATGGAGAGTTATAGCAAATAAACAAGACATGATTGATACTGGTAAAGCACTTGAACATTGTTATGGTGATCTTCAAAGATATGGTACTTCACATCATAAGAATTATTGTCGTAGATTACGTAATAATCAATCTATATTGTTAACTAATGGTAAAGTAACTGGTGAGATACAACTTATTTTACGGCCTGATGGCAGAATCTTATACGCTGAAGTAGGCCAGGTACAAGGTAAAGGTAATACTCCTGAAGGTGGTCAACCTGGTGATCTAACTCAGCTTGAAACTATAGCCCATAATTTACTTGAACAAACATTTGATCCACCAGAAGTTAGCGATAGACGTTGTAAGTTTATACATCGCATGGAAACACATGACTGGGATCGTCAGCCTAATTTAATAGCTGCTATTAATAGGAGATTTTAATGCCTGTACGAAAAGTGAAAGGTGGATATAAATGGGGGAGCCGAGGCAAGGTTTATAAAAGCAAGGCGGCAGCGGCTCGTCAAGGTCGTGCTATTCATGCTTCAAAGTCGAGGAAGAAATGATAACTGGTGCAAACTATAAAAAAGATATAAATGGTATGTATGTGCCTGGTCAGTATCCAGGTGAAAAGCTTGAGAAGTGGATATTGCCTGAAGATATACGGACTGAGTATGCAAGACTTAACTCGATGATTGAGACTAAGTATAGTCGTGAGTATCTTAAGATTTGTGCTTTTTATAACAAAATGTTCCCGGCTTTGCGTTCCAGTGGTTATATAACTTCGTCGTATAATGTTCCTGCGTTTACTGCTTTAGATCAGGAACGAACAGATACTGGTACAGGAATATCAAGTAACTATCTTAAACAGATTATAGATCAGGTTGTTAGTCGTATTGGCACAATAAATTTTGATGTTGCATTGCTTGCTGATGTGCCAACTCTTGAGTATATAATATATAAAGATGAAATTGAACGCTTAATGCGGAAAAAGATACGTAATGATGCATGGAATAAAACTAATATGGAAGTGTTTCATGATGCTTCTATTGTTGGGTTCAGTCATGAGTTTATAGATCCGGTAACACACAAATGGGTCAAAGCAAACGACTATGAAATAGGAATGTTTGAATCTCAGTTCACTGTTGATGATGTAAAGCAAATGCTTTATCGTAACTATAGATTTCCGACAACAGCTCTTGTTCCTTATCTCACAAATCAGACTGATGAGGTAAGACAAGAGATTATTGATGATACAGATGGACGTGATTGGGTTGATTTCAAAATGTACTTTGACTGTCCTGGTAAAAGAGTTGTACTTACTATCGGAGGTAAGACACTTCCAGATATTGACTATCCGTTTGATTCTGTGCAGATGGTTACATTTGGTTGGGATATTGGATTTAGTCGTGTTACTTCAACATCTTTATTTGATGGATTATATCCAACACAGAGGGAGCTTAATCGTGTAAATGCAAAAATACAGCAGCTCATAAGAATGTATAAGGGTTCAGTGCCTGTATTTAATAATGACGTTGATTTAGCTATGAAATCCATTACTAATGGAACAGGTGAAGCATTATATGTTGACTCATCTCGTCCCATTGACTCACTTATGACTGTTATTAATCCTACACCGATAGATGCACAATTAGCTGCTACTAAAACTGAGCTTAAAACTGAAATGTACGAACTGGCTGGGTTACAGCAGATTTCATTTGACATGGAGAATTTTAGGTCAGCAGCAGCAGTCATTGCTGCTAATCAGTTTAATGATACAGTATTCCAAGCTCAGATGCAAGGTATGGCTTCTTATGTTAGTAATAAATTTAAGACTGAAGTATATTATAACTCTATTGTAGATAATGCTGGAAATAAAAACTTTATGTGGTCTGATATTTATAAGCTTATAACTGAAGCAAAAGTTGAATTGACGCCAGTAGTTGTAACAAATCCTCTGGGAAATAAGACTTTGGCAGAAGGTGTTGAGCCTGATTATGTTGAGATGATGATTGCACGAACAGTCATATCAATTATTCGTGGACATGTTACTTATGATACAATGTATTTTGCTGTGGATAAAATGAGAATTAAATCAATGGCTGCATTGACTATAGTTAAAATGCAAGCTCTTAATATAGCAATACCTGATTCATTGGAACAGTTCATGATTGATGCATTTATTGATGATATTAAGACTGGGGTTGTGCGAATATAATGGATGGCAGAGAGTTTAATATACCTTTAGATTCTCCTCTTGATGTCAACATGAATGATATGTTGGTCAGTGCAGAAAATCCATCTTTTACTTTTAACCGTCAGAAATTAATGGGTGGTATATTACAGACATCAGTGCGTTATGAAGATGATGGCTACTTTGCTGGCTGGTGGCGACACCAGTTTGTGTTAATTAGCACTGGGTTAAATTTAATCAGAGATATTAATGGTGTTACATGGCCAGAACCTGAGAAAAATATTTTAGTACAAAATAAAACTACTGATCGTAGTGTTCCTTATTTTATAGTAAAAGAACGTAGCCAAGGTTTGAAGTTTTCATTTTCACCTATAGATTGGTCATCTTGGTTTACTGGTACTCCAGATGAAATTAATCCTGTTTATGATATAGATAATAATTCTGTTAAAGATCTTGAGACAGGTGAATATTTATTTCATGGCTATACACGTGATTTAAGTAATACTGACTTAATACATATATCAGGATCTACACAACGCAATGTTCATTTTGATGTAACTATTAATATATTTACCGCTAAAATAGTGTCACAAAACTTTAGTCCTTCAAATACAGTATTTTATGTTATTTCATTATTAGATAGCAATAGTATACATGTTATAATAGATCGTGAATTAACTATGACTGACGATTGGTTTATTTTTAGAAAAAATAATACTGTTCGTATTAATGATACACAGTTATTAGATTATAGATCATATTTTCACACGTCGTATTGGGGACGAAAGCCTGATGGTTCTATCGGCGAAATTATACAGAATAATATTACGGGTACTGTAGATCCACGTGATGGGTCTGAATTTACTATAGTTAATACTGATGCTACGTCTTTCGATGAAGATACAATTAATCGACGGACTGAGATTGAATACTACAATAACACACCTGTAAATATTATAGCTACGGTAGAATATATAGATCGTTGGTTTCGTTATCGTTTTGATAAAGTAATAACGCCAACAACACTTATATCAGATGCGACAGTGAATGAACCTATGAATACACACTATGCGAAATTAATATCTACATCTACAAATACTCTAAGTTACAATTCAAGTGCACGTATACAACATGGTATTCCTATCTGGATGCGTTTTTATATCAGTCAATATTACAGTGATTTTACTAATTGGGCCGCTAATAGTAGTGGTGTTGTATCTCGTTACGATTTAGTACTTGGTGGTTTTAGGTTAAGTGTATCATTACTTGGTGTCACTACTGATATAACTAGCACGTCTCCTCAGAATTTTATGGGTTATCATAGATTTTGTCTCTCTAGAGAGAAAGCAAATGACTATAGTCAAAATGCTCTAGGCGATGGTTATAATTACAATGGAGATCCAGCTGGTTGGGTAAATTTTAGTAATAATATATGGACTAATAGAGGTATACCTACAACTGGAACTCCTTCAGGTCAACCAACAATTCCGATAAATACTCCATGGTATTTGCAGTTTAAGGTCAGAAATACTGCAACAACTTTAAGTAATAATACGGCACCAATACCAATTGCAAGTGATTATTTTGTCATAACGCTTACTATAAATATACCTAGTATGACGTATGATGGTACCATACTCGATGCATGGTACATATCGTTAGATAACTATATTACAGATGTTAAGTTCGATACTTATTCAGATATATATGGTGATATAGAATCATATAACGTATTAAATAAAAATCTTGATTTGTTGCATGACAAAAATTTAATATTTGGTAGTATTTCATTGCGAATGGGTGTACTAGGTATATTGATACCACAGTGTGTATATGCGTTTGCAGAATATACTGTTGCTGGTCGTTCACCACCTAATGATATAACTGGACAAAGTGTAGATAATTTTGCTGTTTCTGTGCAATCTTCTACAAATTCTGGTATTTCTAGTGCAAAAATAATACGCGTAGATACAGGTAATTCTATATTTAGTCGTCGAGCTGTTATACCAACAATAACGTCTCTTACAGAAGGCAATACTGCAGAAAGTCAGTATATCAATGTATCTTTGGAACCTAATCCTGAAATTGATTTTATGCTTTATTATTCACTATTACCTTCTAAAGATATGACTTTAGAAGGTAATATAGTATATAATCAAGTCTATCCGAAATGGATAACACATAACGTACTTACTTCATCATCATCAGAAGTTATTGCATTTAGACCAGGTACTTCTAGTAATATAACTGTACAAGTAGGTTTACAGATACAATTAGCACGGTTTATAGATAATGTATCATTTAGTACTGATTTCAAACGATCGATATATAACGAGCATTTATCAAATATTACATTAGGTATACGTACAATTATAGATTATCCACCAAGAGCAAATATGCAAACATACAATGTATTTTTTATTATGACAGAATCACCGAATGCACCATTTGATGAAGATTATCCGATAAATTCTTCTACTAATGCTAAATATAGTGCGTATCAACAATATTTAGCTTATGCAGATTATTTTAGATATACGTATGATTGTAGTCTTTCGGTATCTACTGCCTGGACTTTTACTAGTTTTTCAGCTTCTACAGATCCAGATAAAATACATATATTTAGTAATGAAGGAATTGTATCAATTCCTTCAGTTACAAGTCAATTACAAAAAATAATAGCAGCAGTACAGTTAATGGATACGTTTAAATTAGTGTTAAAACCATCATTTATATACAAAACGTCAGGTTTTGTATCTGGTCTTGAGTTAAACGTAGTGTCGCAAGAAGAAGATATTGTTGAATTATCTCATGGTTATGGTTTTCTAGATTTAGCTACAAATATACTATATGATTCTAAAATTGTATCTTATGTTAATACATTACAGAATGATGATATTATACAACTTGCTGAAGAACCTATTCCGATAGACAGACCATTAGATGCATATCAGTACTTTGTAAATGAAAATAATAGTGCAGATATACGAATTATTCCACAAGGTATATTTCAACGATTAGGTGATGGTATAGTATCAGGCCCACGTCAAATTGAATATAGAAACGATGATCCAAATCAATATATAATAAAATTTGCTTTACCTAATACTAGTGGCGTGTATAATAATGTTAATACAGCATATATAGATAGAGAAACAGAACTTAATTTATTATATGAGACAAAAGATATACGTAATAATCAATCTGCTAAGTTTGTATATCAGAATAATCTAAAGACAACGTATCAGTTTGTGAAGCAGTTCTGGTCAAATACCATTAATACTGAGAATTATTGGTGGATTGACGAGAGTCATGTTATTGAATTAACTCGTGATGATATAATTATGTGGGAAAAAGTCACTGAGAAAATTAATAGTGTTGATGTAAACGTTATAGACGATTGGAATGGCGATAAATGGAAAATAATGACAGAAAGCTATACTGAATTACGAAATGAAATATTATCGCAACAACTTATTGATCGTATAAACGATCTAAATGACACACTAACACTTGTAAGTGGAGAATTAGTTGTTGATACACGTGTTATTGTGTCTGATGAAGTTACAAAAGAAAAAAGAGTGCCGCGGCATTACTTTTTTGGTATTGACGATATATACTATAATGTCAGTAGTGCTAAAAATGCTACTCGAGGTCCTATATTGTTTAAGTTACAAGCTGAACATAATTACAGTGCAAATGTAGGAAGCATTCGTGTATTAGGTATAAATACGCATACTTTATTAGATACGAAAAATGCAATATTTAATAATTCTAATCTGACAATTAGCACACGTGAAAAATTCAGAGATATAAATATCAATATAGACATGTACAATATTGGTTTTGGTAATATGTTACAAAACAACGCAATAACAGCATACATTGACTTAAATCCTGCGGCTGTTATTAGTGCATCAAAAATAAGTTCTACTGTATTAGATAATGTATTTATATTAGGTATTGCATATAATAGAGGTTTAGCACAATGGTCTATTATATATGATGTTGTCAATAAATCATATAAAGTTATAAATGGTTATGGTCATGTTGGTCTAGATGGAAGTTTAACTGGCGGTCAATTACCTACATTTGCATGTGGATTACTTGGATTTTCTAAAGTTGTACATCATATAGATGCCATTGCAAATGCTAAAGGATTTGAAGTAGTTAACGATGCAGACAAAGCACCGACTATACCACCGAGTGTTTGTTATGGTACTGGTTCGTTAGTATGGTTTATAGATAAATCTATAAGTTCTATAGTGTCGCACTATATTTATGATACTGATTCACGAACACATAAAGCTATTGAACTACCTTTACGGTCTATGGCTGAACGCAGATATGAATCGTCATCATTCCAAGCTAATGGTTTATTTGACGCAGTACAACCACCATTATCTTTTGGTACATTATTTGAGTCAATATTTACAATGTCATCTGGAATAAAATTAATATCTGAAATATTATTACCAGTTTTATTTTTCATAGATCTTAAATATGTCATGATGGCATATATTAATCATTCATTTGGGCAATATACTTATGTATGGCGCAACACTATTAAAAATAACGTACCTGAAGGTAAAACAGACCAAGATATAAAATTTTTACAGGATAAATACACGCAAACATGGGAACAGAGTGCAGATAAAATGTCTGCGTGGGTACAAATAATACTTAAAGCAGTTGAGTTTGCGGACATATTGCCTGTTGAATATAAAGCGAATCAAGCAAATAATCAAACTCCTACAAGCGATAGTATCGGACGTAACTTAGGACAGTTCGCTATTGAAAATATATCAGATACAATAGGTGATTTACTAGTTTCTTCAGGATTTAATTTGTCTCTTAAATCTACTCTTTCTCAATCATATACATTAGATATGTTTTATTCGATAGATGACAAAACTCAATGCTTTGCTGGTCCTGGATTTGTAAACCATAATCTAATAGGACAGTGTGTAGCACAATCTGTTACTGATACACAATTAATAGGCAAACGTATTGGTTATTGGTGCACACTTAAGACATTATCAGAAGTTGTTGTTGATTTTAAGTTGTTAGCATTACAAGCTGTACAAAATCTTTTAATAAATATGTCTAATGGTGTTGGAAGTGCGATAACTGGTATTGGTGGAATAATAACTGCAATTATACCACTTGGTACAATCTTAATGGCAGCATTTAACCTAGCTGCTAAGATTTTAGATGCGCTAATTATAGTTAATAAAGAAGGTTTAAAGGTTATAGCACAGTTGGCTGATGCAATAGGTCCATCGACAGGTAAAGCTTATAATGCAGGTATGGTACAAAAATATAATCTTAGTGTAGAAGGCACGCACACATATGGTAATAAACCAATGAACTTCTTTTGGCCTGCTTATGGTGTCGTTAAACCTATAACCTATACTAATGAATGGGTTGAAGCGCAAGGAGAACCTAGAACACAAAAACTTGATTTTACAGGAAAAATACATACAGTATTATTTAACAGTGACGATGGTTGGTCGAAAGGATTTAGTAATGCTGCGTTTTTATCTGGAAAAAATAATCTGCAATTACAAGGTGATATAAAAACAGTTAATATTAAATGTCGTGGAATTAGTAGTTTACAGCGTGCACCAGATAAAATGGCAGTAATTGAAGGTGTGTCTACTTTCTTATCACCTGAATTGTTTAGAAATGAGCAAATAGGAGTTGCTCCTCCTATATTTCCACCACCGCCTATACACGATTATGAGATTGATGCTAAATGGAAACTTGGCTTTACAGCTAGTGCTGGAGAAGTTATATGGACTACGTGTGATGATACTAAATTACTTGATGGATCTCCGTCTAATATAGTAGTAATAAATAATAGTAATACTTCATTTTGCGGTATTGCATCTTCATATGTTGCTATTGAAATAAAAGATGAATATGATGATAGGTATTTAAGACCTTATGCAGTAACTCCTCAAGCAATAGCACTTAATATAAATAAAATGAACTGTGTTCATGAGCAGAAAGTATATCATGCTTTTGATGGTCAAGGTAATCGTATAATTAAATGGGCTGGTGGCTCAGGAATGGATAAGGCGGTGCTCTATCAACAATACCAATTCCAAGTTAATGATCACTTTAAACGGTCGAATATTTTACCACCGTCTCAGTTTTTTGGTATATTTGAAGGTCCTCCTTCCATTGCAATGCGTAGTCTTGCACCAGGTGAACCAGTTGCAAATCTTGTTCAGTCACTTACACAACAACAAGGATTAGAAAATGACATACCTGGAGAAAACAAAAACTTACAGCGCTTCAGTATACCTGTGCATAGTAATCAATTAAGTACATTACCAGCTATGGTTCGAATGCTTGCGCCATATAAATTACATGTAATAGAAGGTATAACATCATTAACAACTGAAGTACGTACAACACAAACTAGATACAAAGCACCTTCGTCAATTGATTTTAACATCTATGGACAATTGTATCGTGCTACAGATGAGTTCCTTTGTACTGTGAATACTGAAGGTGGTATTGTAGCAGTTAAAGATGTATGTGCAACTGCTGGTCTCGTATATATTGGTGCAACAACTAAAGAAGCATTTTTCTGGTCACCGGCAACACGATTATATTATTCATTTAGCAATGGTCGTGAAATACAGAAAGTTGATGTAATGAATCGGTTTGCTGATCTTAAAGAAGGTAAATGGGATTATGTTAATCAGGAAGTAATGTTCAAAGCACTTGATGGCCCTGATGTAATTGTAGCACGTCTTGATAGACAAGTGCTTGGCGAAGTATTTCCACCTAATGAAACAATCTATAGTAGAGATGTTGTTGCCGAACCTAATGATATATTTTATAATACAGATTATATCGACGAATATAACAGACATATACGCAAAGGTAGTGATTATAAGTTGCTTTCAATGGCTGGTGGCACTGTATTTCAGGGACCAAAGCGCTTTATTGTTAATCGCTTTGTTATACTTGATTATATGTTCGAAGACATAAAATATTATAATCGTCGTAAGTTAGCTCTTGCAGCGCCTCTAGAAGAAGGAAAAAAGAATTGGAAGCGCGTCAGTCGTAATTATTATGATCAGTATCGTGATTATGGCTGGAAATATAAAAATATAGATACTGCAACACTTACACCTGTTGGTAATTTAATATATGCAGATACTGAATTAGATAGTGACATGATATGGTGGGCAATACATGGTTGGACGCATAATCCTAAAGGACTTGTTACAGCCATGCTTGGCTTAGATGATAATACAGATTGCAAATTTGAGTGGGTAATTACATTTGCATGGACTGCTCAAATGGATAAGTTCTATGAAAAAAATGAGTATGCGACAGTCAACGTTCAAGCTGAGACAGTAACACAAGGTGGAACTGTTAAATCAGATCCAACTCATATATTCCTTTATAAGGAATTATTTACAAAGAGTGGTAACGCAGGATATTATACATTCCGTTTTCAATCTAATAATGGTATTGGCAATCGTGAGCGCCTTTATATTTGGGGGGACGCAATAACTGCAATACAAGATCTTAAACTACGTTGTAAGGATATAACAACCAATAGAACACAACCTCTTGTTACACAAGTTGATGTCAAAGACTTGATTGAGATTTAGTATATTCATAATTGTTATCTATTATGATATAATTATAGTAGAAGGTGTGAGATGGCTGAACTAATGCCCATAGAACCAGGTACGAAAGTACAACAGATGTCTCCTAATAAGGAGTGGATATGGAATGGCTCAACTTGGGTCCAACGTGCTAATACAAGACAACCAAATAATACAAACCTTCGCAGTGGCATAAATACTGTTGCTGCAGGCATTACACCTGAAAATCTACTTGGTGGTGTGCAGAAGGGTGATTCAGCATTTGCAGCTGCTGAACGTGAGAAAGCAAGATTAAACAGAGAAGAAATACAAGCCAGAGCGCAAAGAGATGCACAACGTGGTTATCAGATAGCTAGTCGTGATCAGCGTGTTGAAGGTGACAAGGATGCTGCAGCTTCAGCAGCTGCACAATTTAATCAGGGAATGGCACAAACATCTGCAGCTGCAGGTGGTGGTGCAGCTGTATTAGCAAATCAGAGAATTATTGATCCTACACAGCGATATGATGTACATATGGGACGCGCTGATACACAGCATGAGCGTGGTATTGCGTCACAAGAAGGTGCAGAATCTGCAGCACTTGCTGGTATTACTGGTGCACAAACAGCTGATGAAATTAATCGTATTGAACGACAACGTGCACAAGCTAACGCTGCACGACGCGCTGCAGCATTAAACACTAATCCAGGTGCAGATAGTGTTAGTAGTGGACAACAACAAGGTGCTAAAGCACCAACAACTGAGACACCAGCGGATCAAACACAAGCTGTAAGACGTATAGATAAAGCTTTTGAAGGTGCACCACCTGAGTCACAAGCTGACCAAGATGCATTACGTCCAAAACTCATTGCAGCTATAATGCAACAAGATGCTAAAGTTGGAATCGATGAGTGGGACAATGCGGTTAAAGAATGGAATGCAAAATATCCAAACAATCTAATTGCAACGTCTCAATCACGACCAGGTCAAGATCCTAGATTTACACAGGGCAATATTGAAGGTGCACTTCAGTTCAATGAGGCTGAAACACGAACAGAAGCTGGAACACAACCACAATCAGATACACGTGTCAAAAATATAATTAAAGTTATAAGTAGGAGATTTTAGTATGGCATTGCCTGTCATTGCTGCAAAGATAGGTGCAGGTTTACTACTTCCTTATTTAATGAAGTTAATAGGTGCAAAAGCATTGCCTGCACTTGCTAAAGGTGCTATGACTAAAACTGTCACACCTGCTGTTGCTGCATTGACTCGAGTTCCTACAGGTATGGTTGTAGCTAAACTTACAGCAAAAGCTGCACCTCAACTGATCAACAAAGCTGGTCTTCCTGCTAGTGCTATTATAACACATAAAGCTGGCCAGATGCTTCCAGCAGCTTTACGCATTGCAGCAATTCCAGAATCAACAAAATTAAATCCTACACTTGCGTCAAACGCCCTTAATTTATTAGGACAAGGAGTCTCAACTGCTGGGACTGCTGGTCAATTTATATTGCCATTTGCTATGGGTACTTTAGGCCGTGGTGTACAAGGTGCCTCGACAGCTGCTGGAGCCGGTTTAGCTGCGCTTGGAAATGTACCGGGTGCACTGAGATCTGCACCGCGTGTTCGTGAGCAATATGGTGCTACTCCTCTTGATGTAGTAGCTGATATGTCATCTGGATTAGGTCAAGCTGCTGGAATTGGTGTATCAGCTCTTGGAAATGCCGCTGGATCATCTATTAATGATTTTTCAAATGCATTACGTCTTATGAATTTACGCAATGTTATGCATGATCGTACACTGCGTGAGTTACAAGAAATACAGACTATCGGCGCTGATCCCTCTACAAAAAGACTTTATGAACAAATGATTCGTACTCAAGGTAGGACTAGATGATAGATGAAGCTCAGATTGCTGCAATGATTCTTCATGAATATGGCGACTCTTTAAGCAATGAAGAGCGTGATCAGATCTATGAATCTGTAGGTGATTTAAGATCTTTAGCAGAAGCAGTATATGCTTTTGGTGCACCGTTCAATACTCGTGAAGCTGAGGTACTTTCTCGTGTTGCTGGTAACATGGACAGTAATACTAATTTTGAACGTGATGGTGATTTGTGGAGCGATGATGTTTTACGACGATACGCTGAGCATGTACATAATTATGAGTATACATACAATGATGAGGCTAAGAAAGTTGATCCTAATATAGATACACAAAAAAGACATATTGGTCCTATGGCACAAGATCTTGAGAAGGTAAATCCTGCTACAGTAGTTGAGGATCCGAAATCAGGATATAAAACTGTAGATACAGGACGTCTTGCACTTATGAATGCTGGTGCTATAGCGGATCTTGCACGTGAAGTTCAGGAGATAAAAAATGGCCGGTGAGAGAAATAAACGTGTAATTGACGCAATGACTAGTATGGAACGTCTCCAAAGGAATAAACAAGAATTATCTAACGAATTACGTGCTGAAGCACGAAAAAATATAATAGGAACAGATACACCAGCTACTCCATCAGGTGTAGCTTATGGTGCAGTTCAACTACTAAGTCGTGCAATAACTACTGGTGGATCTATGGTTGCTGGTAATCCACACGTGAATTATGATGCGACAACTGCAAGTAGAGTATTAGCCGGTGTTAACGCTAACTGGACACGAAATGCACAGGCTCTTGCTGAAGCATTAGCGTATACAAATACTAAAATAAATGAGCTTAAAAAAGAGCAGACTGATAAAGAAACTGAAGCTAGAGTTAAACATGTACAAGAAGAAGAGCGTACACAAAGACATACAGATATACGCAGTGGTAAAATCACTCCTACTGACGCAGCAGATCACTATATTCGTATACTGCATATGTTTAATGAGCTTAAAAAACCACAGCAACCAGAATGGCTACAACAACAAGCTGATTATTTAGGTGGTATAAACGCTGAAACAAAAAAAGCAATACAGAAATATGCTTGGGAAAACAGTCGTTGGCTTAATGATACTGGAGTAAATAGATGACTCAAGAAGAATTAATGCAAAAAATAGCTGATTTTATGTCTCCTCCTACACGCACAGCAAATGTAGAAGATGAGACTAGTGCTTTACAGCCACAGACTTATGATCAACGTTTACCTGAGTATACTCCACCTATTGCTAAACCCACAGGTATTGATCCTAATGCAGTTAATACACCTGAGAATTGGGATCAATATAGAGCGTTTCATGATCAGATGATGCGTAATATACAGAATGATCCTAACTTTTTAATGAGTGACTACTTACCTGGTGGTAATCGCTACACAAATATAAACGCGAAGTCACGAGAAGAAACTTTACGTCTATCACGTTTAGCTGATGCTCTTAATAATCAATATTTTATATCACCACGTACTGGTTCAACATTACGTGGTGGTCTACGTGGACAAGGTGTTGTTGGTGAACAAGTACAATATGGTAGTTTATATCGCATGCCATTTGAAACAGAAGAAATGAGACAGATGGAACGTATGCGTGACTATGAAAGAGCTGTACGTGGTAGAGATATAGGTAGACAAGCAACTGCTTTAGATATACAAACTATAGAACAACAACGAGCTCAGTACGAAGAATATCTTCGTACTGTTAGAAAGTTAAATGAAGAACAAGTGCGACAGCACATGGAAATGTTTGATTATCAGATGGGTTATAGTAAAGCTATACGCGATGCAATGATTCAACGTGCTAATTTAGCATTTGAGTTGCATTTAAGTCGTATTGGTATACCTACACAGCAAGCACACTTGTTAAATCGTTTAATAGGGCGATATCCTACACTCGCTGTTCCTATATCTAATTTATTTGGTGCTGGTGATATACCATCTCCTATGAATGCTGCTTGGTATAGGGCTCAGGCTCGTCGTTATCGCGATGATGAAGCTGCTGGTCTTTCTGAAGAAGAAATTATGGCTAATCAATTACAGTCAATGATACAAGATATTGGAACACTAGTCGGAGAAGGTACAAATGCAGCTGCAATACAATTACGTGAAGCTGTTCCGGCTATGCAGAGAGCTCTTGATAATTTACGAGGTAAGAATTAATGTTACAAGTAGAGCTTAAATCATTTGCATCTGACGCTCTTGAAGATGCAATGCGTCTTGCACAAACTAAAGCTCTCAATTCATATTCCTGGTCAGACATGCTTAACTATCTTAATTATACATGGTCTGATTTATATAATCGTATTGCTATGATTGATGATGGATACTTTAGTACTACAGTACGACTTAATACTGCAATGACTAAGTTGCCTCCATTTGTTAAAAATACAATTAGAGTGTATGGCGCACAAGATCCAATTGGTTTTAATCGTGACGTATTTCGTGCTTCAGGTATGAATGACATGAGATCACGATCTACTTATCACATATCAGGTTTTGATTTGTATTGCCCTGATGCTACAAGTCGTACTGTATGGCTTAATTATGTGCCAATTGCTCCAATGCTTTTCTTTCCAATGAATAATCGTGATCCTAAACTTTATGAAGATGAAGTTAAGCCACTATCAGACGATGAAGTAAGTGATTTTAATCTGTATTGGTTAGACAGAGCGAATGATAGTTTAGTATTTCGTCATAAAAGTAGAGCTGTTCTTGATAGTTTTGATTTACGTAGAGCTATTGAAAAAGAAGGTTATGAAATATATCGAGTTATTTGTGATTATCCTTATGTATTTGTAACATATAAACATGAATTAACTGAAAAATTTTTATCTGGTTTTTATCGTGACGTAATGAAGAATAGAGATTTCATCGAATATAATCCATTTGAATTTGAAGGACGTGATTCAAATGTAGAATACATACGTTGTAAATATAATGATAAAACTGGTTTAGGAGTGATAGTACGTGACCACAATGACAAGGATGAAAAAGAAAGACGATATAGAATCAAAGAGCTTGGATGGACTCCTGACACAGTACTTGTATATCCCTGTCCTGAAATGTATCGGTATCTTGTTGCCCGTTTGGCTGATAAGTTTGCTGCTTTTAATGAGTCTTCGATGATGGGAGTAAGCAAAGAACTTACCGAAGCAAAGTATGCTTTTGAAGCATTCTGTGCACGTGATAAGAGTGCATGGGGTCGTATTGATAATGTCAATGGACCTAGTATAGGGGACTGGTTATAGTGGATAAATCCTCTATGCAACTTAAATCCATTGAGAATAAATTACTCAAAGCAATTGAAGGATACAAAGATACTAAAAATATACAACAGCAGCTTGAATCATTAGCCACTGCTGAGGGATTAGAAGGTGACGACTTAACAGCGGTTGTTGGAGCGGTTATGACTCGACTTAAGAATACTGAAAAACCTAAAAAAGGTTCTAAGTTTGGTAAGGCGCATAATCCAAATAAGCAGTATGCTAACTTAGTGCAGTTAATACAATCGATGCGATATTGATAAAAAATAGTATATTCATATCTACGATTTTTCGTGGTATAATGTTAATATAAAGTTGGAGGTCTATTATGGACATGGGCGAGCTTGAAGCACGTATATTGGCAATGGAAGATGAAGGTGCTAGGCGTGCTATGGCTGATGAGCAACGAGGATTCATGGATAAATATGGCACGATGTTTTCAGGTGATGAAGGTATTGGTATGGCCATACTTGGTGAAATGACTCGTCGTGGAGTACCTTCAGCTGCTGTTGGTGCTGATCGTGTAGTTCAGGAAATTCTTGATGATATACGACAAGAAGCTACAGTAGTTCTCGACAAGATCAAATCTGATCGTGACACAGTTAATGCTTTAATCGATCAAGTACAGGATATACAGGAGAGTGTAGCTGCAGCTACTGGTGGTGAACCAGGTGACGGCGTTCTAGATATGCCGCCTGAAGGTACACCTCCCATGGATGCTGGAGCGCTGCCGCCTGACGCAGGTTTACCGCCTCCTGATATGGGAGCCCCGCCCGCAGATCTTGGTGCTGCTGGTCCTGATTTAGGAGCTGGTGCACCTCCACCTGAAGTTCCTGGACCTGGTATGCCGATGGCAGGCGAAATGCCTCCGCCTGAAGCAATACCTCCTGTAAATCCTCCTTCTGATTCGCGGGTTAAAAGAATCCTTACTGTTAAACCACTTGCACCTAAGCCGGCGTCGGGCTGGAAACCTCCCGCCCACCTGCTTAATGCTGTGGGGAGTAAAGTATAATGGCAAAGAAATACAGACTTCCTGATATTGATATTGCTTGGTCAGGTATCGAAGGTGAACCTGGTGCTGGTGATGAAGGCTTTGATATTCAAAAAATGATTGCTCAGCTCACAGAGCAGGATCCTGGAGTTGTGTTTACACTTCTTAATGAAATGGGTCCTGGTGGCGGCAATCCAAACTTCGATATATCTTCAGCTGATCGTGGAGCTCTCGAAGCTTTTCTTCAAAAGTATGCTGATGGTGATGAACAGACATTCAAAGACTTTGCAGGCGATATTCTTGAAGAAGATGAGCCTGAAGTTGCAGTCGTGACAACTGATACCATTGAACCTGATGAAGAAGAAACCTTGTTCGAAGCTGTGCAGGCAATGACCCCTGAACAACAAAGAGCTTTCTTAGCTAGATTTAATACTACTCCTGAAGGTGTTGCTCCAAATTCTAAAGCTGATATATATAATAGAAAACAATCTGACAACGCGCTGGCAAAGTTAATTGGCAGCTTAAAGTTTTGATAGGAGTAAAGTAATGGCAGGAAAATATAAACTCTCAGATGTCTATGATTTTGTAAATAAAGGCTCTGAGATGCAGGATGCTGAAAAAGTCCTTGAAATGCTTATGGCTAACATGAAAATACCAATTGAGCGCGATCCTACAGATGGATACATTCTCCAAAATTGGAAGGATGATCCTGATGTGGATGATAACTTACTTCAAGCTGCACTTAATTCAGTTGGATTTGAGTTAGATGATGATGATGATATGGATCGTTCTGAGATTGATAGAAGCTACGCAGCAGATGCAGGTATAGATTTAGACAATAAACCTGAAGTTGCAGTCGTAACAACTGATTCCATTGATCCTGATGAAGAGGAAACTTTGTTTAAGGCTATACAAGCTATGAGACCGGATCAACGTGCAGGTTTTCTTAAACGATTAAATGCTGGTGAAGACATTATGGGTGATATGTCAAATGAGAATAGACGAGATTTAGGACTTGAAGGTGCTTCAAATGAGCAACTTCGAAGTGTTAATAGTGGCAGCGCGCTGGCGAAGTTAATCGGCAGCTTAAAGTTTTGATAGGAGGAAATAGATTATGCCTATTTCACAAGATCAGCTGGTTGGATTAACCAAACAGGTCTTCATTCTTGAGTACCTGATAAATGGGTTATTCCCATGCCAGTCGGATGTCGTTAGGCTGATTCGAGCCAAAAAGCGCGAATGGAAGTTTAATGACAAGTTTGAATACAGGATGCTCTTGGCTGTCACCAATACTGGTGGTACCTTGAACAGCCAGGTATTCCGTGAGAATGTTGGGTTGAATCGACCTGGTCAACTTGACTACGGAATCTACCGTGCTACTTATGGTACGGTTGCCGACGGCTTTGATGTTGATATGATGCTCAACCTCGAAACCAAAGAAAAGCAGGCTGCCTTTGAGAATGACTATGCAACTAGGATGCACTCGCTCCGCACCAATGTTGCATCTCTTTTCAAAAACTTCGCCATTCATGGGCAATATGGCGTTTTGCATCAGATTCGCTCGATTATTACGGCGCCGACTATTGCAGCTGCGTATAATCCGCAGCCTAACGTGTTTACGCCGACTACCAACACACCATTCACGATCAAGGTTCCCATTAATGTATTCCAAAGCAACTTTAAGCGTGGGCGTATGCTCATTAAAACGACTGAAGCCATGCCTTGGGGTGCAGCGAATGTTGCTGAGCTTTACATGATTCTGGACAATCAGCCAGGTTTACTTTCACTGCTGCCTTGTGGTACTGAAGTAAGCTCATGGCAGAATGGACAGTTCTTGGAAGTTCAAGGTAACCGTGAAGTTGTGGGCGGTGGTGATCCGTTCCGGACTTTCTGGAACTTTGGTGCATTGACTGTTGCGTCCGGTCCTTTCCAGGGTACTTATGACAGATTCACCGGCACTGGTGCTTACACATCCTATACAGCGGCTGGAGCACCTGGAGCTAACTCTCCTGCAGGAGCAGTTGTTGGTTCTATGGAAGGTCTTGCTGACCTCTTCCCATGGTACACCGATCCTGCTTCGCCTGAGACCCGCCTTGGAATTAATCTCCCATTCCGTGACCAACCTAACCGGCTGCTTTATGCAACTGAACAGGCTGGTGGTTTTGTGCTCCAGCAGGTTGGAGAAAACATCATCGACGCTATTATGCGCGGTGCTTTCTTGACGAAAGCAACTGTGCCCTATGCTGAGATTGGTGTGTGGATGAACCCTGTGACCCGTATTCAGATGGGCTATGAGGAAGGTGACCAAGTGCGTGTGCTCAGAGACAACTTTGTCCAGGGCCCGATCGTATGGCAGCGTGGTACCAAAACCACTGACTACCAGATCGGTAACCAGGTGGTCAAAGAGGTTGTTGAAGACCTCAACATGCCGACTGACGTCATCATCATCGGCCCGAAGGACGATATGGCTTACAACTGTTGGGACAATGCCACATTCCAGATTGACGAGTATATCCAGGAATTGTGGGCCAAAACACCGCCTAAACGTGTGGAAGACATCGCTATCCCGGATGAGCTTATGACCAAAATGGATCTCGGTAACCGGATTATATTCGGTACACCGTCTATGAACGATGGTAAACTTGGTTCATTCAATTACGGTAACAACATTCGCCATCCGAGGAATAGTACGCCTGTGGCTCTTCAGGAAATGGGTGCACTCTTTACTGAGTATCCGTATACTTACACTGTTGTGAAGCTGCGGGAACCCATCACTGATATTGCCACCGTATAAGGAGTGTGACATATGTTTACAGTTGTTTACACTCCTGTGGGTGGTACAGCACCAACGGATAATATTACTGCTGTGAATATTCGCAGTATTGATATCGCTCCGCAGAATGATCGTACAAAACCTCAGTCAATTCGGCTTAATGCTGCAATTGGAGGTGGTGGTCAGCTTGGTGCTGGGACAATTATACCTATCGCAAATGTGGTAAGTATCGCTGTAGCTGTGGTATAAATCATGGCTAAGGCTTCAGCGGGGCCTGCTCCTTGGCAAGAAGGTTTTAGACGTGCGACCAAACGTACAATGCAACAGCAGGGTATGGAATGGTCACTCAGTTCCGGGTATCGTCATAAACAGGACTGGGACAAGGCTCCGAAGAAGCCGAAAACTAAACAAGTTAAGTTATATAATGGGCGTGTTGTTGAGGTGCCCGATGCAGATTTTGAAGATTTCATCGGGCACTATGCTTCTCCTCCTGCTGATCCTACTTCAGAAATTGGACAATATATAGATAAAGCGTGGGAGAAAGCAACACAACGAATTGATGGTGTTGGCCATATCGTTGAGATGATATACTCACCTACGTATCAATTATTATGGGTTGAGTTTGAGACTGATGGTGCTATTGTGGTATTCTTCAGAGTACCAAAGGAAGTTTATTCTGAGTTAGCATATCTTGCTACCACAAAGCAAACTGCAATAAGCGCAGTTGATGGTCAACAACGACATGTACTTGGAATGCGTTTTTGGGATATTATACGAATACGTGGCCAACGAAGTGGTGGACGTTATCGTTATGAATATCAGATAGAAGGTTCTTATGAACCTAAAGGCACTACACGTACACGTGCCGGTGAGGCATATGAGCAAGCGGTAGAAGCTGCTGAGCGTGGTACTGCTGAAACAGCTGATTATAAAGAAGACTTAAAAGATTTTGTTGGTTTTATGTCTACTGCTAATCAAGCTAAGTTTATGAGTATGTATAAAACTGCTTCATCGAAGCAATTATATAAGTTCTTGTTGGACCACACTCCTTCAGGAACAATGCCAACAGAAGAAGAATTGGCAGATCCAAACTTCTAAGGAGATTATTATGCCTGGTATTAGTAGCCTTAATAATCGCAGAATGCGATCGCTTCGAAGGGATCCAGTATACGAAGCTGTTATGACTGATCTTTATCTTATTGGAGCTCTTGATAAATCTGTAGTTGAGCAGCTGCTTGGTAAAACAGTATCTGAACACTTAGTCTCACCACTTAAGGTTGATACTGAAACTACCAGGCAACAGGTTGTCGATGAATGATTGGTGAAGCATTGCTAAATCTCGCTGATATAGCAAACTGCGTTAGTGGAGATTTTCATTTAATGCATCTTTGTTTTCATGGTGCAGAATTTGATAGCATGCATAAGGATGTCTTAAAGACATATTATGAGCAAGCTGCAGATGACTATGATTCATGGGCAGAAGCTGCATTAATGTTTGACGACGCCACCATAATGAATCCAAATGGCTCAGCAGTTCGTATTAGTTGGCAATCAATTGAGTGTTCTGATGGAATTGATAAACAGTGGGCTGTGCAGGAAATAAACACACGCATAGAAACTTATCTTGAAGCTGCGCTTATTATATTTAATTCATTAAATAACAAAACAGATGATTATAAATGTGTGGGAGTTGTTAATGCACTTCAAACACGTATTGAATACTGGAGCAAAGAGCTCTGTTACTTTAATAAACGGAGAGTGTGATGAGTACTTTTACAAGACATAATGCACCAGATCAATATGGTCCTGGTATGCAAGCACTCCGTGGTCGTGATGGTGAAGACGGACGAAATGGGGTAGATGGATTAAGAATAATACCTATTAATGTAGACACTGAAAATGCCCCTGAAGGAGCAATTGTCGGTCAATTTTTGCTTGTTACAGCTCCTCGTATACTTGTTGGCGATCATCCTGGTACACGATATGATCGTGGGACCCTGCTTTTAGTTGAAAGTCTTGTCCCATTAATTGTGTCATATCATGGTCATATGGGTATTTTACCTGAAGAAGTGTCTATTCACAATATCAATGAAAATACATATCGAATATCTGAAGATGCACCTATTTTTGAAAATCACTTTTTATTGGTTGGTGTTGATGACATTACTGTCGGTTTTCAAGGCTCAGTTGAAGGCGTTATAGGTCAGTCATATGTCGGTAAAATAGGCGATATATTCAAAGTAGTCAGAATTGGTGAATCGTCTATACCTGGACAAATGAATATAGCTGTTACTTATGAGACCAATATACGTGGAAAACAAGGCATTCAAGGAGTATCTGGTGTAAATGGTGAAAATGGTAGTTCAGTTAATTGGCTTGGTACTTTTACTCAACATCCTATTAATCCTCAATTAAATGACGCGTATCATAACGAAGTAGCTGGCAATTCATATATTTGGAATGGTTCTAATTGGGATTTATTAGCACAAAAAGGTGATCAGGGTGATAAGGGTGATCAGGGTGATGGTTTACATATACTTGATTCTTTTGACACTGAACAAGAATTAAGAGACGCTCACCCAATTGGAGACAAGGGCGATAATTATTTAGTCAATGGTGAATTATTTATCTGGTCAGAAAACCATAATGATTGGGTGTCGACTGGCATGTTGCATGGTATTGATGGTGCGTCTATTGAGTGGAAAGGTGAACTAGCCAGTCATCCATCCAGCCCTCAATTAAATTGGGCTTACTATAACTACAACAATAGAATATCTTATATATGGGATGGATCTCAGTGGAATGTTTTATCTCAAGATGGTCAAAATGGAGTTAACGGTATATCTATATCATGGCGTGGTCAATTAGGAAGTCATCCGTTAAGTCCACAAGTCAATTGGGCTTATTATAATTTTAATGACCGTAGGTCTTATATATGGAATGGATCATCATGGGATATTTTAACTCAAGACGGACAAAATGGTGCATCTGCTACAATAACAAGTAATAAAATAGATGTAGCAAAATTTGCAAAAGAATTAATACGAGATATCTCTACAGGTAATATGGTAACTAATCCTTTTAATGTGACTATTGTACAAGATAAAATAGTATTTATTATAGATTCCAAACGGTATATATACGATATAAACACAGACATATTATCTGATATTACTAGTATTATTCCTAATAGTCCTTCGTATATAGCTACAATTAATGACAGAATAGTGTATCGTGCAGCAACGTACAATGCTAGTCAAATAATTTTAGTACTAGATATATCGTCTATGTCTGTGACAACATTACAGTTACCATCTAATAAAACTTGGTCTAATGGAGTAATAATAAACAATAAAGTTATTTTTGGACCGGGCTCTATAGCATCTACATCAATAGCGGTATATGACTATAATACAAATACAGCGTATGAAATAGGCTCATTATCTGATCTTACTTGGGGATATAGTAATCAAGGTCGAATTTCTATAGCTACAGTTGGTAGTAAAGTTATTTTCACATCAGGAGCTACAAAAATAGCAGTCTATGATTCTATAACTGACTCTGTGTCTGAATTTGATCTTTCTACACTAGGTATTTTTTGGACAAGTATTTCAGGTATAGGTGTGCTACAAAATAGATTTGCTTTTTTTGCAGGTAATAATGGTACTAATGTCGTTATGTATAATTCTATCACAAATACAATGATTAAATCTGAAGGTGATACCACTGAAGAAGCTTCTCGTAGTGATCCAAAGCCTATAGTGTTTAACGATAGAGTTATATTTTTAGCATATATCTCATACTCAGTAGGCTATAAATTAACTCGTTGTAATGTCGGCACAGGGATACCTTATGCGGTAGACATTGATATAACTGGTGATCAATCAGGTATTAATTCTACGCCTATTGCAGTTCGTGTGTCTAATAAAATACTATATATAGCTCGAACAATTTCTGCTACAAAACTTATTGCATATAATTCATATACTAATAGTGCATACATGATTAATCCTTTATCATCTACCGGTAATTGGGGAGAATATGGAGCTACTAGTCTTGTAAATAATAAACTAGTAATAGGTAGAGGTGTTGTTGGTGCTGGTAGTGGTCTCGGTAACACTATCGCTGTTTATAATTCTTTAAACGACTCCGTAGTTGAAATTGGTCCTTTACCGTTAAACGCTTCATGGGGATATTCGAACAGTATGTCAACTATAGGTAATAAAGTAGTTATAGGTTACGGTGGTGTACAAGGTAATTTTTTGATAATATATAATTCATTAGACGATTCATTTTCTGTATTAACTATAGACACGTCAATCATGGCTACATGGGTGTATAATATATCTAGTATTAAAGATAAAGTTTTTGTAGTAGGTTCTCAGTCTAATAATTTACGAACAATTATTGCAATATACGGAGAATTTCTCCCTAGTCCTAACAACCCATAACAAAGGAATAGACATGAACTTAAATGAATTTGGCTCCATGATGCAAATGTTTCAAGGTGGAATGAATCCACAAAATATGTTAGGTATGATGGGAAATCCACGAATGACTGAAGCATTTAAGTGGGCACAAGAACAATGTCAAAAGCCTAATGCAGAGCAAGAACTTCGTAAAATGTTTCAGGATGCAGGTTTAGATTTAGACTCAATGCGAAAACAATTTGGCGTTTAGCTCAAAGAGCTTTACATATTCAAAATAATAAGGTAGGAAACTTATTATGGCAGTTGTAGAAACACCGGATCGGATTATGACGACAGGTGGCTGGGGTGATAATAGTGGAGGCGGAGCAATGTGGATGTTAATGATGTTTGCATTTCTATTCCTTTTCCGTGGTCGCGATGGATTTGGCGGCGATGGCGGTTATGGACGCGGAGATGACGTCTATAAACGGCATGACGCTGAGTTTGGAGCGTTGAACAGGAACAATTGGGACCTTCAGAAAGAAACCCTTAACAGTTCTTGGGCTTCACGATTGCAGAACGAGCAGTGTTGCTGCACCACAAATCAGAATATCAAAGACGTCGGCTGCGAAGTAAAGCAGCAGGGCGAACTCACCAGAGCCTTTGAAGCTACGCTGGTAAAAGATCAGACCATTGCAGCCCAGGCTGCTAAGATAGCTGAGCTTGAAGCGGATAAAAACTGTTTGAAGACGGCGAGATTAGTCAGAGAAGAGCTTCGTAACGAAGGATATGGCCATGGTGGTTATGGGAATGGCTGTGCTCCGCATTTCGTTCGTCCTGTAATGGCTTATGACCAGCCAATACGGTATGCACCGACTTGTGGTTGTGACGACCGCAGATTCGAATCTTTCATCTAAGGAGAAAGCATTATGAGTAGGACAAGGCGCAAGATAAACTTGCTTGAGATTACTGGCATTACTGCTGTACCGGGTACGTCCCTTACTATAGCAGTTTCTGCTGCTACTCTTAATGATGGTGAGATATACGATCTCCAGTTATTTCCTGGTATCGCACTGCCTGATGGACTAACTGGAAGTGAGATTGTTTCTGTTACAGTTGCTGGCATCACTGATACTATTGTACTTAGTGATAGACGAGCCAGACATGTGCTTAGTGAAAGGGTTAAACGCTATAGCATTATACGAATGCTTTTTACGGCTAGTAGTGTTATTGGAACAACTGCAGCAGCCGTTCCTGTATTTATTGCATTTGCAGGCGTTGCCCGTATTCCGTGATTGATGATCAAGATGTAGCACAATTGACGTTGTTTGCCACTGTTGCTAACCTCCAGGTTAATTTAGAAATCCTGGAGGTTAGTAAACAGATACTAAAAGCTAATCTAGATCGATTAGAAGTTGAAAGGAGAATAGATGAACGAACAATACAATGTAATACTTAAAACTGCTTGCGCGATGCAGCAAGCACTCTCAAATGCTTCAGTTTTATGCCAGTCATGGGGCTATAATGGCATGAAGCGGATGCATCGATATTTCATGTGCAAATTTAATCATTTGGAAATACTTCTTAAGAATGAAATGTTTGATAATCATGAGCTCATTGCTCCACTTACCCATGATCCCTATCCAGCTTACAGTCCTGCTTCAATTAAGGACCACGCTCAGAAGTGGTATTCAACATTGTGTGATGCTACAAAGCAGGTCGCTATGGCTAATGTTGAATTGGTTAAATTAACTGGCTATCAATCGTGTATTGTAAAATGCATGTTAAAATATCTATATAAACAAAAAGAAAAAGCACGCCGTTTCCTAAAGCGCGGTGAAGAAGTTCAGTGGATGGCTCATGATTTGCATGTCTATGACGACTGTTTACATGAAAAGTATAAAAAGAAGGAAAAGAAACATGACGTATAAAGAACTTGACCAACACTTATTGGAGCAGCTTGATAAAGAAATTGAGGATATGCGTCAAGTGAGCTGGAAGGATCTAGAAAAGATTCACATGCTTACGTCTGTTCTTGATTTGTTATGGCATCCTGCTATGAAAGAAAGAATGGAGCATACAGTAATTGCACCTAATGATAGTTATCTTAAAGAGGCAGAAGTTGTCAATGCAACTGCTCCAAAAACTAAACATCACTTGTATCAGTGAGGGTATCTATGTGGAAAAAATTAATAAGCATTTTATTGCTATTATCCTTGGTATCGTGCTCATTATTTGCGCAAGCAGTGTTACATCCTATTTCATCGGTCGAGCGAATTCAACAGATAGTGACCGAGTTGAAAGAAATACAGAGCAGCAAAGAGAGTTACTTGCTCGAATTAGAGAATACCAACAGCGAGAGGAAGATCGAACTAGAAGAGAGGCTGAAAGAATTACAGCAGAGAGAGCTCGAATTGAAAGAACTGAAGCTGCAATTGGAGCTATTCGGCAATCTGATAGACGATCAGGCGATTTATTACAAGAGCTTGAAGCGGAAGTTGACATTTTGGAAAGTTATTTCAGGGATTCTTGCAGCCAGTTTAACGACAACACTGATAATAATGGGAACGAATAATTAAAAGGAGGAGATTTTACCATGCATTTTGATATATCTGTTATATTGTCGTTATGCTCTCTGATTGGTGTAATTATCACTATTGTTTCATTTTTTAATCGTCTTAAATGGGATAATGCTAAACACACAAATGATCTTGAAAAGCAAGCGAAAGATATAAATAATCTTGGTGCAAAAGTAGAGCGTATACGTGATCAGTTTACTGAAGAGCAGCGTGTATTTATAGAAAAAATAACTGTAATTGAAAAACAAGTACTTGAAATGCAAATATCGTTGGAGCATGTGCGTACAGTACTAAGTAAAATAGAGGAAAAACTATCGTGACTAAGCAAGAACAAAATGAAATAATACTTCGTCATATAAGCTCTGAAGTACAGGAAAAACCTGAAGTTGCAGAACGTATAGGTTCTGTGTTTGCTAGATGGTTTCAGAATCTGGTACAACTAGCTTCACAACAACCTGTAAATGAAGAACAACCACCAATTGAAGGAGAACCTACAACAGTATGAAAGAATTAATGGATATCGAACCGACCAAACTAATCACACATGTAATAATTATAGCGCTATCTACACTAGGGATAGTCGAATGGCTAAAAAACTTTATAAAGTGCAAATATCGGAAAACATATGCTATAATAGGTCTTATCACTCTAAGTATATGTGCATCTATGCAGTTGTTTGCTAAACCAGTTTATACTACTTGGTTTAATTTATTTACTTTGGGTATTGCTATATTGCAATTTGGGCATACTGCATTGATTAAAGTGCCTGAAAAATTAATCAACAAAGCAATAGGAGAAAAATAATGGCTGTAAGACTCACACGTGAAGTATTATTCAGATCCAGTGGAATGTCCAAATTTTACGAGATGGACTACGAGAGTGATCTACCTTTACTGCCTACAATAAATCAAGTAGGTATAGGATCTATGGCTAGAGCTCTTGATACTGGAAAAGAGTTTATACTAGGTCCTACAGGATGGCATATTCCTGGTTCCGGAGGTCCGGGTCCCGGCGGGCCGATCGACCCTGCCGATCTTATATCCGGAGATACGCCTAACGCTTTGGAAACGGGCACTGACGGATTATTGCTCGTGCCGCCTAGCGCAGGAGGAGGCCTGCCCCCAGTAGCAACTTTTCCGAACAACATATTAACCGTATTTCCTGATCCGGTATTGGGCACAGATGCTCTGGCAGTCAATCCCTTACACGCTATATCTTCACAGACGCCGAATGCCCTGGTAATGGGAGGAGACGGAAAGCTCCGCGTGCCGCCCTCATCGGGCGGAGGAGCATCCGATGCAATAGACGTAGCGTACGATAACAGCGTAAGCAAACTCGATGCGGACAACGTGCAGGATGCTATCGACGAGCTTGATATAGCTATCTGGGATCAGGCTATGGTCGACGTTGACATTACTCCACAGACTTATGAAATGGGATCTCCTCGCCACGACACGTGGCACATAGTCATCAGGGGGCCGGTCACGGGCGATGTAACGATAGAGTTTGCTGACGCCCCATTCGGCGGCAATCTTATGATGACCTTCCATATAGATGGATCACACGTGTATTGTGACTACGGTGGAGGAGATGTAGTAGACCTTGCAAACGGCAGCTCTATTTTCCACGAAGTATATTTCCCCATAACCAGATTCTCCGGCACGGAGGACAACCTCGATCTTAATGCGGCGGGCAAGGTCAAATGGTACGTTAGGTCATATGAGAACCTACAGGCCCCCACGAACCTTGAATCCCACATGCTTTTCAATACGCGCATCTTAAAAGAGACGATCGGCTCCATTGGGCAGATAGAGGGAGGGTACAGCAACTTCGCCCTCGCCATCAACGATGCGCTGATACGTATAGGCCAGCAGAGAGAAGTATTTGATAGCACAGATGAGGCACCTGATGAAGAAGTAGGCAAGTTAAACGACATTTGGATCAATAACGCAGGGGTCTGGACCAGGAAGATGATAGCACCAGATCCGAGCGGGTTCAATGTCACGATTCCTGACAACACAGACGTGGCAGACGTGCTTAACGGATTCTGGCAGGATATGGATGTCAACCCGTGGGGCACAGCCCAGTCCGGCGGCACGATGGGCGACACACACTGGTACCTGCATGAATCTGGTGACTACGTTATGACGTGGAGCAATTGGCCTTCAGGCGGGCCCACGACAAACTACCGCTGGATAAATGACGTAGCCAGCCCCCGCAATGATGACGGTTTCACATTGGCATATGCTTCAGAGCCATCTGAGCCGTCAAGTAACACCATTCCCCCTACAATGTGGAACACAAACCACCAGGGCTTGTTCTTAAATCCTTTCACGATGTCTGCGACCCACAAAGCAGGAACTCCTGCGCATCTTGAATGGGTGCTGGTAGTAGACGCTGCTGGGGGCGGAACTACTATCGATCCTAATGATTTTGTACGGGTAGAGCAGGCTTCACCTCCATTTCCTCCTGGAGCTCCTGGGTCTTTTGGGACTTTAGCAGGATTCCTGGCAGCTCGTATAAATAGTCAACGGTCAGGTATTGCTAATTTTACTAACGCGGGGGTATTGTCTGATGTTCCAGAGGGTTTGCCTTCATCGGGAGGCTCAATTACTGTAACCTATTTGGGGGCGTCTAGCAGTAGTGCGAGTACGATTTTTCTAACAGATCTTACTTCAGGTAAGATATACCATCGCGTATTAAACGGAGTAACATGGGTCGGCGATTGGGTTGAGCTTGGAGGCGGGCTTAGTCCAGATGATGTGTTTCTCAGGAAACATCGGCCGGCAATAATAGGGTCCAATTTAGCGTCACAGTATGGCACGCTGTATAATTTCGTCCAACAGCATGGGGGCACTTGGGTCCTTGCAGCTAACCTCGGCACGTCAGTCATTAGTGATGGCATTCCAAATATACCTAGTGGGTACGTGATGCTTCAGATTATACCCTATGGTAACACGGGGCAGAATAAATATTGTATAGCCACACATCTTAATACAGGCCAAGTTTATATAAATACAGCAGGCGCGTCTGCATGGGCAAAAACTAACTGGATCAGTAATGCAGTGCACTTTGTGTCTGATCAAGTAAACTTATCTGGGACTACTATTCTTAATTATATAAATAATAACTCGCTACAAAGTTTCAATGCCAGACTAGGCAACATGATTGGTGCAGGTGACGGTCCTTCCGGCCTCAATTCAGCCATGCTGCAGGTTATAGGGACTGATACGTCGCCGATACGCGTTGTTTTTGCAACGGCGCAGGCTGTAGATGTTGGGGAATCCAATCCCCGCATGTATCGTCGTGTTATAGATGAAAACGGCGCATGGATAGGCGATTGGGTGCTTATTGCAGCTCCGCTTGATCTCTCCACCAACGAGCAGGACACTGGGCGCAAAGACCTTGACGGGCGGACGATTTATGTACGGACATTTATTGGAGCTACTACGCAGGATGCTAATTCTTTAGGAAATCCTACTGCTACGTTTTTTCCTGCGGGGGTAATACAGAATATTTTGTCTATTTCGGGGTGGTGGGATATGGGTGGTGGGATAAAAGTGGCGGTATTAACTCGATGGTATCCAGATAATGTATTCTCTTTTATCTTTTTTACAACGGGTGGACCGGTTCAATTTCATTCGCAATCATCTGGTAATAGAACCGATGCGCCGTATCAGATAACGCTGGAGTATACGAAGGTATAAGGAGGAATAAAATGATAGTTCAACGAGTAGATAGTTTACCAGCAACAGGAGAACAGGGAATTATATACATTATAGAACCTGGCTCTGTGTCATATACATGGAGTGATTTTACAGGATTCTTAAAGTATACTGATGTTTTTGTATCACCTACTGTACCAACAGATATACAAATGCGTGGAATAAGATACTGGCTCAGTACCGCTTCTGATACAACTGCTGGTTTATGGGAGCATCGCGGAACAAATAGTGCTATTCCTCCTACAAATCTTCTTGATAATTATGTACGACCACTCGATCCTCCTTATGAGTATACGTATGATCTTCCTACATCTGCACCGAGTACAAGTGGTACAGTTGTTATTCTATTACATAGTGGTAGTGGTGACACATATATGACTGAAGCATTTATGTGGCATGAACCTGGTTTTTATATCTTTGAGCAACGTGTACCTGAGACAATTGATTATTCAAAAAGATTCAAGGATACTGTGTTCAGATCTACAAAGGTATTGACAGCATGATAATAAAGCAAGACTTCATGCCAAAGGACCATATATCACGGCCTGGTTTGCCACTTAACAATCCTACATCAATTACATTACACTGGATTGGTCCTTATCCAAGGCAGACTCCTGAAATTGTAAGGAACTGGTGGCTAAGAGGATCAGATGGAAAAGGTGTTGAAGCATCTGCACACTACATAATTAAAGATGATCTAGTGCTTCAGTGTATTCCTGAGCACGAAGTAGCATGGCATTGTGGCAGTAAAGGTAACTATAGCTCAATAGGAATAGAGCTTATACCGATGAATACTACTGGTATGTTTTCATTAAAGACTATAGACTCATTAAAAGAAGTCTTGAAACTATTGCCTAATGTAGAACTTAAACGGCATTATGATTGGACTGGCAAAGATTGCCCACGCTACTATACACCGATAGTTGGTATGGTTGGTGCAGATGGTCGTGTTGAAAATCCTAGTGGTGGTGAGCAGCGTTGGATTGATTTCATTAAAGAATTACGTGGCGAGGAGGCAGCTTAAACATGCAATTATTATTTTTCAAAGCACCATGGTGTACTGCATGTCATGCTATTGAAGATACAGTACCTGGATATGCTATACATATTGACTGTGACGAAGATCAAGAAACACCAATTAAATATAACATAACTGGTCTTCCTCAGTTTGTTGCTATTGATGATGATGGCAACGAAGTAGCACGTATCCAATCTACTAATGTTAAAATGATTGATTTTTGGTTTAAGGAGTTATCAAATAGCAAATAGCTATAGTTTTTGGGAACATAGCTAAGCATACCAACCGCCACTTCCATCAAAACACTTCGTCACTTGACTAAAATAATTGTCATACGCTATAGCGATTGAATCTAGTGTAAATTTTTGTGAATATTCTCGTATTCGCCATGGATCAAGTGTGTCTACTCTATCAACTGCATTGACAAATTCTCCATGAGTATTGCATCTAAACCCAGTTTTACCATGAATATTATACTCAGCAAACGCTCCCCAATCAGTAGATATAACTGGCGTGCCAGACATAAAAGCTTCAACTTGCGCGCCACAAAATGGTTCCAAGAACAAACTTGGTGCTATTAAAGCACGTGCTTTGCTTAGATACTGTGCACGTGCTTTTACATCTAATAGTCCAACATATTCAACATAATCAGGCGTATCAATTGGCGTAATCGGCATATCAGGTCCTGCTACCAATAACCTAACACCAGCATCACGAGCTACATCACAAGCTATATGATAGCCTTTACCTATTCCGCCATGTCGCATACCTAAGAAAAGTAAATAGTCAGCTTTATTTGGATTATACTCAAAATCAGCAGGATCAAAAGCATTAGGTATCACTCGTGCATACCACTCTAGTTTATTTGCTTTTTCAACAGCTGCTATTCCATAATAAGCGTGCAGTATTGCATATGATTCAAATACTTTGAATGGTGCAAAATATCCACTTGGATAACCAATACCACTTTCTATAATAATAAGATCAGAATGAGCATCAGCTATTGTTTTATGTGCTGGCCAAGGGCAGAGTAAAAAATCATTCGGCTGTTTACGCTTAGCTATTTCACCAATTACAATATTTCTAAACATTATATAATCATGGTCATGATATTTAAGTGCATCTGTTGGTGCAAGTACTTTGTCTTTAGGTAAAATTACTACATCTTCATCTGCTTCAACAATAGATCCTTCATTGCCATAGTGTATAACATAATAATCTAACATCTTAAGCATTTTACAGAGATTAAGAACCTTTTGTGTGAATGCACAACCACAATAATCTTTATTAGTTGCTGTATGTGGCAATCCTAATACATGAAATCTCATTCAAATACCTCATCAGGTAGGTTTGAGTCCTCAAGGATTGCTTCCTCAGGTATTAATTCTGGTTCGCTACATGCTGGACATGCAACTACTTGTCCGGGTCTACATCGTTCTCTATATCTAGTGTGGCAAGAATTACATTCGAGATCTACCCAACCACTACCTTCAGTCCATAATTCATCTGGCATATCCATCTCCGTAGCATTAGTATATGTTGGTTCATAAATCATATCAGCATGACCATTCTCAGTAAGTATGCAATAAGCATGATAATTATTTGCAGGACTGCAGCCTATATGTCTAACATATACTCTCATAACTCTTCATAATTATGTCTATTAAAATTAGCGGCTCTATCTTTCCAGCCTTGAACATATCCTTCTCTATAGTTATCGTTAAGTATGCAATATGCTTGTTCACAGCATCCATCAGCTGTTTCTTCAAAGTATGGACATTCAACACATGCCTGAGTACATTCAATGCTCATTATCTTACTCCATATCTACTAAATAGCCTAATGCGTTAAGCTGTTTTTCTATTCTAGATAATTTATCTGTCATAAGTGCATCAATAGTTTCAGGCTTCAAGTACATTGCCATTATACACGTATTTTCAAAATGTACATTTAATAAACACGATCGTCTCCAATTCTTTTTAGCAATAGAATCTACCCAGCGTTTTGTATTATCATACTCGTCAATTAATTCTTGGATACGTTTCAAATCTTTACGTCCGATCATAAAAGTTTCTCTTGCCATTAATCTTTCCTTTTGAAATGAAAGCATAAATGTAAATCTTTAACGCTGTTAAATGGCTTGTCACCATAAGCTCGATAGACACACTCACCTTGTGTTTGATGGCACCAACGATTATCATCGAGCCATTCACATTGTTTCCAATCATACCTTTGCTTTTCCATTATCTGTTCTCGTACTTATGTAACGATGATGCATGCCAGTGTATGCTTCCAACATCAAGATACTTATATGTTGGAGTCTCACTTAACTCACCTGCTATCACTAAGTCATTATACATATTTTTATATACATATTGATGCCAAGCAAGATCGTACGGTAAACCAAATTCAACATCATTTGATCGCATATACACAATGTATTCCAGTTTGTTATTGCGAATAAAATGATGTGTTGCAAAGGTGCAAATGAAATCATGATCAGCATGTATTCCATCATTCCATTCTTTTTGAATTGAAGGTCGTGTATATATGCAACATGATTGACGTGTGTGTGGATCTTTAAGTAAAGCATCTACAGCATGTTTATATTGTTTATGATTCTCTTCATCAAAAATACACCAACCATAGTTAGAATTAACATATCCATCTTCCGTAGCTATAGCATCCCATATTTTGTTACCGTCAATTTTATCATGACCTCTAATACAAAGATCGTGTGTACGATACCAATCAATTTCAGCCTTCAAGTAACTTTCTTTGCATCTACTTAATCGTTGATTTGGGTTAAATGGCGCATAAAAGTTTAATATCTCACGTGTACCATTCTGCAATAATGGCTGCTTCTCAAGAGCATCTACAATGCCTGAGTACAGTTGCTCATTTGTCTGTGATACAAGCATACCGCCAAAAAGTGTGCAACCATTACAATCAGCCATATTTCCTCCCATGTAGTGGCGGACGTGAAGAATTATACTTCATCTTTGCCTCAATAAGCCAGTCAACATCGATCTTTAAGATGCCACAAATATCAAGCAATCTGATAATAGCATCGATGATCTCTTCTTCAACTGAGCCACGTACTCGTTCTCTAAACTGCATGTCAGTTAGTTGATAGCCATATATTTCAGGCTTCACATATCTATCGTCACGATCTGCTTCAAGAGCTTCACCAAGCTCGCTAACAACTAACATGAGCTTTTCAGCAAAGTTTGTGCGCTCATGAAACCCGTGCTTTTCCGCGTTATTGAATATCTCATCGCGGTAATCATTCAGTGATTTGTTCAACTTTTTCCTCCGCTACAGTGTCTTTGCCTTCAGGGCGAGCAATACCATTGATGAAGCCAAACATGCTGTTAACCAGCGATGTCATGGCTTCTTTGTCAAAAGAATATCCTTCAACAAGCTGCCGCTGTATCTTACGGATAGTCTGCTGTGTGTTCCAAACATCACTGAGCTTGATGTGATCCTTCTTTTTACGCGCCGGATTCTCCACTTGCTCACGCACATTGTTATGCATAGCTGTCAGATCCTCACGCGTCATTTCCTTGTTGTCATTGTTCATGTCAACGATTCTACCTTCTTGGTTCATGCTACTTGCTCCTTACGTTTTCTTTCGACATATTTATGTACCTTAGATAACACTAGGTATGACCTTACTTTATGATAAAGACGTTTAACAGGTGCAAGCAGATCAAGACGATAGTATCTTATCTGTTTTCCTTTGTCCCATCGCATATGTAGCACACCATCACTAAACTTTATGCTAGAAGTCTTCATGCTACTAACCTCCGCCATATATTTTGTAGTCGCACAAGCAATGGACTACCTGGATCAATTTCTTTGAGTGTATTAAGTACGGATAGTATACAATCTTTATCTGTATAGTCTACATCGTCACGTTTAATATATTGTATGTTATCTGGTATAGATTCACCAAGATATAATGAAAGATTAGCTATACACCAATCTAATGCAACTTTACGTTGGTGATTTGTAATATAATGCATCATGCTACTAACCTCCTGTGAGTATCAAAATCGCCTTTCTTAAGAGCTTCCCAAACATCACTTTCCCAGTAACCCCATGAGTCACCAACCTCACAGGCTACTTTCATCGGTACAAGAAGTCGTTCATGATAAGCGCCATTCATGCACCGTTCCAGTTCAAGAGCTGCTTCTACACCTTCCTTTGTATAAGGCATGGAGCAAACATTCTCATCGTGTATTGTAGCGTGTAACTTAAGAACATTAAACACACCTGCTTTATAAGCGTCAAGCAATCCTTTCTTAAGTATCTCAGCTGCTGAACCTTGAATAAGGTAGTTTGTCATCTTATATATCATGTCATTCCACTTACCATCAATAAGCATTGGCCGTGGTTTATGATGTATACGTCCACCTATACTCGCTATATATCCTTGTTGCTTTGCTATATTCTGTGCCCAAGTCATTGTATCTCTTACAACTGGAAGTCGTGCATGATATTGTGCGAATACTTTTCTTGTATTTTCTAATGTGTGGAATGTTTTACGGTTAATACTATACATTTTATTAGCACCCATACCATAGATAATGCCATAATTCATTCGTTTAACTTGATCTCTGACTGTAATACCAGTCATCTGCATAGCAACAGTATGAAAGTCAACACCTGCATTTGCCTGTTCACGAAACCATTCTGCTTGTGAACCTTGTGCATAGTGCGCCAACAACAAGTATTCTATTTGACTGTAGTCGTCAGCAAGCATAAGATGACCTTCTTCAGGTATAAACAATGCTCGCATCTCTTGACCATAAGCTTTTGCTCCAGCAGTCTTTTCTTCACGTGCTGGTATGTTTTGCATATTAGGTTTACTCGATGAGTAACGACCTGTTATAGTTCCACCTTTCTCACGTTTGTTTGGACTAAACGTGCAGTGAACTCTATCACCAATTCTACATTTTGCCAAAGAACCTCTAAGATATTTTGAAATAAGGGCACTATAAACCTTACTCTCAGCAATCAAAGGTATTACATCATGATCTATTAACTCAAGCGCACCTGCTGCCCAAGACTCTGCACCTGTGTCGGTATGAACAGGTGAATGAATACCCAATTGATTCATTGCAAATGTCATTTTCTTAGGTGATGCGATTATTTCATTTGTTATACCATATACTATACTTAATTGTTTTTCTATTTCTTTAAGCTTACCTTCTATCTCTTGTGTAAATTGTTCTGTTCGTACTAAGTCCATGCGTATACCATTCTGCTTCATCATAATTATAACAGGTTGAGACTCACATTCAACTTGATATGAATTACGATGTGGACCCATTAATTTTTCCTGAGCCATAAACAAATTATATGTAGCAATACAATCTTGTTTATTATAAGCAATCATTTGTTTTTTACCTTCAGGATGCATCCATACCACATCAGCATTATCCCATACATCACCACGCAAATCCCATTGTTTCTTTACGCTATTAAACCATTCTTCAATAGTATCACCTGCATTTTTTCCCTCAACCTTGAATCGTTTACAACATGCGTCTAAGCCAAGTTCTTCATATTCATTTATAAGAGCAGCACGTGTCATCGTATCGTGCAGTATGCCACCCACACGCCAACCATAACCGCAACATAACCAGCTAAGATCATACACGCTATTATGGAAGATTTTATCCTCGTCAGAGGCAAGCCAATCAACAAGACGAGGATCATCAGGGGTGCAATTGACATAATCTTTTCCATCATATAGTCCTATACAGAGGATGAATCCATCTTTGCGCATGGACCCATCCCCTAGAGTAGATAGATTTGCGTCATAACATTCTATGTCTATAGCAATCATTTCTGCCTCTTGTCCTTGTTTATTAATTCTTCGGAGCGACAAACTATCGCACCATTGCCGGTAGTCTCAAGTGTGTATAATATGTTATTGGACATGTTTGCATCAAGCAAAGCACCCCATACCATCTTACGCAGCGGTAGTGGTAATACCTTATCAAGATAATCAAGCACTGTTTGTACAGCAGGTGTATCAGCTGCTTCACCAACGTATTCTAACTTATGAAACTTTTTCCATGCACTTAAGCCAAGTTTATCAACAATCCTAATACCAACTTTTTGAATTATTTCATCTAAGAGTATAGAGCTAAGTTCTGATATATGGTTCTTAGCTGCAGATCCATTAAAGTTTGGTGTTGAAAAAAAACATACCTCAACATTTGTCTTGGCCATAAGCTCAGAAAGATGGTACATAAATACAAGCTGTGATTCAAAATCCATGTGTTCAAGCACTTCAAAACATGTGATAGTATAAGGTTTATCATCGAACTTCTCTCGTACTGTATTGCAGAGCTGGCCAATGTATTCTGGATTTGTGAAGTCAAGGTATGGTATAAGCGTTGTAACAGAGTCGATAAGCTTGTTGCCCTTACGCCATTCAATAATTGGACCGTAATCAATACCAATGTAATGAAGGAACTGTGGTCCATGGTTCATCATGCAAGCTGCTTTCAATAGATTGGTATATTTACCGCAGCCGATATCTAATACATATCGGCCACCAATCATTTCACCCATCTGACTAAAGCGAAGCATGTGCACAAAGTAATCCTGCGACGTAAAGCTGTAGTCTTGTACAGCATCATAAATATTTAATACGCTGGTATTTTTATCCGGCAAGAACTTGCTCCTGTTCTCTCTTTGTATCCCAGTAATTTATCGCCATTGCATTCCAAGCTATAGCATCCATGTGAGTAAGACCTTTCATTTTTGGATCAGGGTCTATTTTCTCACCTTTGCGCCATGCCATAAGATGACGAATCATAGCAGCAAAATGCCGATCAGGTCCATCCTTACCATGATTTTGCCAATTGTTTGGACCATATTTTTCTGCTCCACGTGTTGCACGTAAAGCCATCAACTCAATAAAATCCCACAACAATAAATCATAGCGTGTTTTACCTGAATCGTCTTTCCAGCCAGCATTTGGATCTGCACGTGCAGTATCTTGCGTCTCTATCGGTGGAGGTAATGGTGTTGCTGCAGTTCCACTCATTAGAACACCACCTCTACTTCGGCATCTTCAATATTAGCTGCGTCGCCAAGTTTATAAGTTTCATTTGATTCATGATCCCTAAAGCTTGAGTGTATAAATATAACATTGTTACACTGAAGCACATTCTTTTGTTGGTTAGAGCCATCATGCTTAGAGACCCACTTTTGAACTTCAAGTGTACCATATACTTGAACTGCTTTTCCCTTAGTAAGGTACTTAAACAAGTTCTGTCCAGTCTTACCCCACAAGTTTACTTGCATGAATAAAACTTTTTCGTTGTCTCCCCAACCAGTATTGTTTGCAATATCAAATGTCACAAGCTGAGTTCCTGATGGAAGCGTTTTCTGTTCAGCATCACGAGTAAGACGCCCACTGCACACAAACAAATTAAGATCTGCCATTTTCTTCCTCCGTTCTTATAATATATTTATTGTCGTAATTACAACCATCACAAAGTAGGCACTCATTATGTGTCCAATCATAATGAATACATGTACAACATATCTTCAAATCCATTTATTCCTCCCATGCTAAGCACCTATGTTCCTCTGCAGGCATTTCAATCCTGCTATTATCAATAGCACACTTAGGCATATACCTATCATCATCGTCCCAAAAACTATGCTTACACGTAGCACATGAACCAAGTACAGTTTCTTCTGTTGCTATAATTTCTTCTTCGATGATTGCCTCATCGATATCACGAATACTGTCTGAAATATCTACGTTATGACTGAAGAAGTCGCAGATACCTCCATAATCTATAATCGTTGTCGAATCTAGTAATTTACATAATGCATCATCATAAGAATTATTATATGAGTTATCACATTTACCACAACATTGCATAGGTAATCTATAATTTATTTCTTCTTTTGTTGTCTTCATTTAATCTTTAGATAAAGTGCCCATGGCATCGAAACCAAAATGCCATGGGCGAAGAGGAACGTATTACTCTTCTACGTCTCCAGAAGTTTCCGGGGCCGCTAGTAGAGCCACATTGTTTGCAGCAGCAAGCTGCGGTTTAACAGATGATACAGCAAGTTCTTCTGTAATTTGTTCAGCACTACGCTTCACATACATAAACTTTGCTATCTTCTCATTGGGATTATTTGGCTTCGCAGGATTCTGAACCAAATCAAGACCGATAGTCCAACTGAATCCAAAGATCGATGCTATCTTTCCTGAACGGAATCGCTGTGACCTAAGCTGGCTGTTCCATTGCTTGCAAGTCTTCATGCTTCCGACTGTTGGAGAGAAGTACAAGATGCCTTCTTCTGGCCGATCTTTCAACATACAAGCATAAATAAATAATTCCTCGACCTTATTACCAGTCAAAGGATTGGTCATCTTCGGAAAGCCACGTGTTCCAGGTTTAGGACGCTCAACGTGAACATCTATTGATCCTGGTTCGTATCGACCCACTGTGCTATAAGGTGGATCTTTACTTCGTTCTGTCCATACCGTTTTGAATGCTAACACTACAACTTCAACCTCTTTGCCGTAGTTTTCATCTGTTGCGCTATTACGCCAAGTTCCAGGTTCATGATTGACAGCAGCACTTGAGCCAGGTTGTACCATACCCAAATAAGCTACACTTACTGTGTCTTGAGTAAAGTTATCAAGACCTACACCTGCTGTTGAATCAAGAAATGATTGATCGCCACCACTTCCTTCCATTGCTTCGTCACCGTTAAATAATGCCATATTATCCTCCGTAACTTTGTTTTCTATCGCCAACGACGATAATATAATTATACCATATTTCTATAGTAAATTATAGTTTTAGCTAAACATTTTTGTATAAATCCTGAATGTCTTCAGGACCCTTTTTTCCGTCAGCAGAAGCCACTTCTTCCGGGCGTGTTCCATCACCAATGATTTCGATACGACCGACGTCATATGTACGACTGTCTTCTGGTTTATTGTCCTGCACACGTGGTGTGATAACATAACTATCACAGCCATAAAGATGCTGAGCATAAACTGTGATTGTTCCTTCGAACCCGGTGATCTTGTCACGAGCAAACTTACCAAGGTTTTCTTTCATAATCCTGTACCTCCGATATATCTATCATGATTTTAGAACCCTTAGGAAAGGTTCTTTGAGACCCCATATAAGGTGATTCAATAGTATACTCACCATTATCAAACCATATACCAATTGCTTCCTGTACTACGAGCGTACCATCTGGATACCAGACAACTACACTACGCTTTGAGGAGTGCTTTGTTTCGAATAGCTTCATTTGTTTCTCCACGTGCAATCATACTACATTCTTCTGGTGTGAAATATAACCAGTTACCAAGTATCTTATTTTCTAATAATTCAGTAGGTATAAATGCTACAAATTGCTCTGCATTAAATGTTGATGGTAATTTACCTTTGCATATAATAGTAAACTCATCCATCTTAAGTCGGTTGTTTAAACACACTCGAGCGATCATCTTTGTTGAGCCGCCTTGCACTCCAGTTATCTGAAGTCGTGGCGTAGGTACAAATGGAAATGCTTGTATACCACGTATTGGACTACGAATAGCTGTGCGTGTAAACCGTGCATACAAGCCAGGTGCATCTTCGTGGTATACTTCTACAATACCTGTATCAAGCATACTAAAATTATGCACATCATTCCACCACTCTCTTACATACGGTATATATTTCTGTAAACGTGTAGTCAGAACATAATCCCATATCGGATCATCAAGTCCTGGTCTATCATCTACAGTAAAATCATTGCTCATTAGCTTCCATATCCTCTACTGATTTATCGATAGCTTTTATTATATCGCTATTTACACGTGATTTCCAGTATTCAATTTCGTTTCTTCTATAGTATTTATTGACACCGTCAAGTATCCCACCCTCTGCCCAGAGCTGTTCATGTGAGTAACCAAGCACACGGCATAACCTATATCCAGGAAAGAAGCACTGTTGCCTACGTCCATTCCATTTAGCATCTGTCCAGAAAGTTCCATGCAATAACGCACTCATTGCCTCCTTATATTCTGGTTTGGTCGGCACCATGCGTCGTCCAAAAGTGCTTTCTTCTTCTGATAACGGTCTGTTTAACCACTGCTGATATACAGGACGCCAATCATAATTATATAATGCATTCCAATTAGTATATAATGGTCGCTGTTGACCCTTAACTTTAATACCGTGATGCTCAAACTCACGCTCAAACATTATAGGTGCTCGTGTTAAACGAGCTGGATCTGCAGTTGTAGAATCAAACGTTAATTTGTCACTTAGCTCAAGAGATAAGTGCGCATGTAACCATTTATATAACTCTAATGTTTCAGGGCCATCAGCAACACGGACAATGATGTGATAAGATTTGCCACCACTGTAAGTAACACGGCAAGCAATACCCTTTTTGAATAATCGTTCGGCTTCTGAAAGTTGCAGGCGCAAGCGCTCCTGGAATAATTTTTCTGCATTTATAAAACCTCCACCACTTTGTTTTTCTGTATTGATTCGTTGCTCTTCTATTATGTAAACATTTTTAGTTGTCTCATCAGCCTCAAATAAGAATGTATCCATATATTGAACATTAACATTTTTATTATCTAGTGTTGTAATACCAGGCTTCATTTCATTTACAGTTTCAAATTCGCCATTAGGATCTGGTCTCCATTTACCGTTAACACGCAATCGTTCACCAATACGAGTGGGTGGCACAATAGGTGCCTGAACTGCTAACGGCGTTGCAGTAGGATAATCAATAACAGCTTTACTATCCCTTGCTAATATAAAACGAGCTGTCGGAGCAGTACGATAACGACCGTGTATACCATAGAATCCACCAGGTATAGCAGTTGTAACTGGAAATACTCTAATTCCAAATTCACGTATGAGCCATGAATCACAATCATACAATGTACGTTCAACTGTAGCATGATTAAACGGCTTAGATGTTTGCTGATCGAAAAATACTAAAGGTCTACACAATGCAACAAATTCTGGTTGATTCATTACTGCTGGAAAGTATTGTAATGCAGCAATTGTTTGTAGATAAGAAGCGAGTGTAACAACTTCTTGTCTATCAGTACCTTCGTTAATAGTTACCTCAGGTACAATTTGCTTTACTTCTAACGCTGCTTTAATAAAAGGTGCAAGTGAACGAATAATAGATTCAATCTCAGTTGCCTCAGTTGTACGTGGTAATGTAAAGCATCGCTCATAAGCTGCTGTGTGTGGAAACTTACGAACCTCAGTAGATGCTATAGTAGGATCTGTAAATAATTCGTGCTTGAACTGACTTATTAGTTCTATGTCTTCGACGAAAGGAATACCTTTTTTTATACTATTTATATCTTGACCATATAACTTAGTGAACACATCATCTGCAGTTGGCGACTTTTTTCTTGTGAAGTTCTCATCTGCTTCCATAATCATAAATCGCCTCTGATCTGTGTCATCATCAAATTTAACTGGTACGTCTCTATTAGATGTTAAAACGAAATCTGTATAGGATTCTTGGTATACTGGATCCAATCCTTTATTCTCTTTCCGTATAGTAGTTGCAGTAGCTCTGCTCTTAAGCGCTGCAGCAGAATTTCTTTTATCCTCATATTCTTTTTCTTCATGACAAACAATAAGGGCATCAGCATAGTCAGCATTAAATCGTAAAGTACTATCATATTGATCCGTAACAAGCACATTATCCTTGCCAAACAATCCCTTGCAGATAACTTCTGCAAACGTAGTCTTGCCAGTTCCTTGGGTTCTACTAACAACAATTGGTACCACCTGTGTTTTACTACATGGATTTATCATCTTCATTCTTAGCCAAGCTAAAAGATGAAGTGTGCATTCACCAGCAATAGCGTTAATAAAAGTGTATATGTGAGAAGTATCCCTTCCAGTCGGTTTCGCACAGCATGGGAATGGTTTAGCGATATTAAATGTTCCTTTAGAACTATCGTAGTAGCCACTAGGAGTAAAATAGTCACGATGATATATAGGCAATCTACCACGATCTTCTCGCTCTCCATTAATCCTTGCTTTATCGTGATATATAGTACCACGTGGTATCCATGGTCGTGAAGCCATCTTATCACTATCTTTTTCTATTGGTACATCCCAAATCATAAGCGTATCACTATAACAATCAAGCCATGCACGCTTAGTTAGAATATCTCCTTTATGCGTTAGGTAATAATACTGATGTGTATTCCTACTGATTACGACTATATCAAGCAAGTTCTCATGCGCCCACTTAATACATTCTTCCTCAGTATGAAAACCATTTCCACAACGTTCATCAATCGCTTTCTGCACTAAACGTTGTTGGGAAATAGCACTATCCCAAACCTCACCGTATACGGCGGCTTTATCTGATGACATACTTTGCCACCGCCCTATTATTCTACTTTAACTCTCATCCAATATTTGCTTTGTAACTTATACTTATTCACATGTTCATTTGTTACTTCTGCAAAACGTGAAATACCACCTTGCTTAAATGCTTCTGTTTGTTTTTCTCGTAAATCATCTAAAGGAACACAGCAGTCAGTAATTGTCTCATCTTTTTTACGATCCTCGCACACTTCAAGATAAAGACAGATAAGACAATTCTTTTGATTATTCATCTGATGTTTCCTTTTCCTCCATGTCATATACACCAGCATTTTCAATAAGAAGCATTGAGATATTTTGCAAATTAACGATAGCAGGTATTGCACCTAGGAATGGATCATGTCGAGGTTTATTACTACCATCAACAATCTGTCCACCACCAGTCATATACATAACGGCAATAGTTTTATTCTGCTCACACAGTTCCGTAAGAAACTTAAGAGCTGAATCACAGTTCTCAAAGTCATTTGTGTCAGGATTAAATGGACGATCAAAGAAAAACTTTGTCCCACCCGCCGATAAAGTCACACGTACTATTTTCATTTTAATACTCCTTTGAATATAGCTAAAGTTGTAATAACAGCTAGTGTTAAAACTTCTATGTCTATACCAGGTATATAAGTCTTCATTATCTTAAATAACGAAGTTAACACTACCAATACTAGTAAGAATAGAAGTTCTCTCATGACTTATACCTCGATGCTGACAATACCAACTTCCTGGAAATGCATACAGGCCGGTATATCTTGTATATTAATCTGCACTGTGCCACCAGCCGCGCCAATTTTATCCTTCAAGAAAGCTTTAAGACTCTGGGTATTTATATCATCGATCTCTGTAAAAGGTATACCTGCAGTACGAAGCTTATCAAGCTGTGCTCCATCAACTGATCCCATCTCTTTAACTAGATGACCACCACCATGTATCCGAAGCCACTCAGCCATGATTTGTTTATCTGCTGCATTCTTGTTTGGCTGACAATAGAACTTACGTTCATACGACATGATGCCACCAGACATAAGTTTAACTTCAGATACACCAGCATTAAACATTTCCATTGGTAAAATAGATGATGCATAATAATTGTATTCTTTTTCTGCTTGCTTAAACTCAGCTTCTGCCTTAATCATCCGAAGCTTAAGTTCCTTTAAATGATCACCCATCTTGCTAAGATTTTGCAGTACATTCTTATCTGCATCAGTAGCCAGATAATCGAATGCATCCGGATTGCCACCACCTAAATTCTCCACTATGTTGGGGTCTGTTGCCGCCAAGTGTTCTGCTTCGTCACCCATTGTTTAATTCCTCCATAAAAGTTTTAACGATCTTACTAATCTCAATCGCATCATATTCTTTATCGTCACATAAATAGCTTCTAATCAGCACTTGAATAATTTCTTTTTCATCACAATGATAATGTTCAGCAGCTTCAGAGCGTGCAGTGTGTTGTATCCAACTGCATGCTTTTATTATTAAAGCACATTTATGCGAATCAGACATTGTGTGAAATGCATTACGACCAGGAAAGAAATGTGCTTTAATACTGTCTAATGTCATGCTTCGTCCATGTCCATGTCGATATCAAGGTCGTCTTCCTCATAGTCCTCTTCCTCTTCATCATCATAGCCATCTTCATCATCATAATCTTCATCTTCTTCAAAGTCATCGTCATCTTCCCAATCTTCATCAACATCGTAATTCATATCGTCGCTCATATTATCCCTCCATATATTATTATTATACCATACATAATATGATAATTAAAGTTTTAACTAAAGTTTTAATTTTATTTCCTAATTGCTAGGTTTACATAATCATAACCTTCAAGTTCATGCCATATATCCATAACATTACTAGCATAGTTTAATGATGTTTTTGGTGGACCACCTCTGCTTCTATCTAAACCACAGTTATAAGCAACTGCAACTTCCCAATATGTGGCACAATGTTCCATTAACCATTTAATATGTTGAACACCTGTTCTTATATTTACTTCAGCATCCCACCAATTAACATGACAATAATATTTACTATTTAATTGCATTACACCTAAGTCACGTGATCCATTACTATTAATTGGACTGCGTCTATCAGCACGTATAATAGTTTCTTCTATTGAACCATTCCAATGCTCAGCATAAGCTATAGCTAATACAAACTTAGGTGGAACACCAAGCTCCATAGAGATAGATAGTATCAAAGCAATTATTGTAGCCATTTTACATTCTAATAAAATAGCAGACTATATTGCGGTCTGCCAGCGCATAGCCCCCATAGCCAAGGGGCGGCCTACTCTACCACAGGGATTTGGGAGGGAACCATGGCAGAGTTTTGAGTGTAGTTACGATTCGAACGTAACCAGCCACGGTAGAGCCAATCCGACTTATGGTATGGACGTTATACTTGCTGATATTCCTGAGTTCAAAGCCAGCGTCCCGGCCATGCTACAACAAGTCACAGGGTTCAACGCAGGAACCTGCGCCTTACTCATCTACACCCACCTGATTTTCTTCAATTAGAGATTTAAGACGTTTCAAACGTCGTGCTACGACTATACTGACGTAACAACAATCCATCATCCAATTGTTTTCGCTGTGTAACCAGGAAAATGCTATCACATATCAGAATTGCACTGATCTCACGGATTAAATGTCCGCCGCTTCGTCTACTAAGCGCATTGCGATATGAGTGCATGAGGAATCGAACCTCATATCAAGGAAAAGGAGGTGGCCATGCTAGACCGGAAACCTTTGCTCTTACCATTGAGCTAGCACTCTGATTCTTCTTGTGGTCCCATTGTTTTAAGCTTTGCAATCAACTCAGGATTATCTACTGCACTTTGCATTTCAGTTTGAGTCTTACTAAATGCTTCAGAAATACTCTTTGCTACATCCTCCTTCACTTGAGCAAGAACAATATCTCTCATCTCATTTGGTACCTTAGATTGAAACTGATTAACTGTATCCATGATCTTTGGTCCACCAACTATGGCTGCGATATCGTCTATGGACTGAATAATCTTATTCACCTCAGCTGTTGTCATGGCAATAGTTCCTTTAAGATAGTGTTATATGCAGTGTATTCATCAATCAACGTAAGAAAGGATTCCTCCGTATATGCCATTGACTGTCTAAGCACCTGTCTTTGCATATTTTCTGCTACCATACCTTGGCACTTGATGAATGCTGTAACAAGCATTGATTGCGCATATACGATTCTTTGTTCGTCTGTCATACTCCCACCACCTTTACATCAGAATTATCGCTCACATACTGTTTTACAGCTTTGGTTATAATAGACTTAGTAGGTTGTATCTCCATAGGCGTACAAGAACACTTCTGTAACTGTTCTTGATATGCTTTATCAGCAGCAACGTATAGATCATACCAGCTCATACTTGCTCGTTGTTTAGCATGCCAAAGACTTATTAACTTACAGTCTTTAACACAAGCATCTATAGTTACTTCTGTCATATCACTTACACTCTTTTATTAAGCTAACGACCAACAACGCGATTGCAGTTAAGCCTAAAACTGCACCTACGATAGATAATGCCAGTCCGACAAAAACCAATGTATTCATATTGTTTCCTCTTCATATCCATTACACTTACAAATATGTCGTTGTCCATCTACTTCCTCAAGTTCAATATAAGGCTGCTGACAATTATCTGGATTAGGTGGTATAGCAATCTTTTTTATTATGTCATAATACATACCTTTATTGATACATGTTTCTTTACTAATATGTTTACATGCCATTATGCAACTAGCTCCTTTGCATTAGCATTCCTTATATAATCTAACAGATTTCGTTTGAGAAGAAGTGCTGAAACGATTTTTTCATCAATGCTATCCACAAAAGTATAATCAATATATTGACACGGGTTTGTTTGGCCAAGCCTGAAGATACGTCCTTCAGCCTGAAGTCTGGTTTCCAAACTGAACGTGTTACTATATATAAGCATAGTATGGCTGTTCTGTAGATTAAAACCACGCGCAATGACGCTACTATTAGCAACCATAATATCATATTTGCCAGCTTTGAAATCTTCGATGGTCCCGACTCTCTTCCAACCTGTGATAAGGGAACACCGATACTTTCCATTAAGGTCATTGAATATCCTCGATGCTTCTGCAGTAAACCGGGTTAATATGATACATGGCTTACTACACTCTTCAACATCTCTATACATCATTTCCAACTTAGGATTAGTGGTTCCAATCCATTTAATAGGATCATCCGGTGTTATGTCTCGTTCTTCTCCACACGCATTAATCGATTCTAATGAACCATCTTCTTCGATAAAATCTTCTACAATAGTCTTATCGTACAAAAACCCACTACTAATTTGTTGAAGCCTAATCATAACACTAAGCTTATTAAGTGCGGTCATTGTATAGTCGTCATATTCTGCAATGAACTCATCAACCATGCTATCATAACATCGCTTTTGCTCTCCATCCATAGTAAGCGTGCGCGTAATATAAGTTTGAGGCGGCATATCCACACAGTCGGTGAGTAACTTAAACTTAGAAACAGGTGCTATTAAAGCACGTAATTCATCTGCATGTTTATATGGACCTTGGTAACTGTCTTGAGAATGAATAACGTTAAACGTATCTTCACTACATCCACATATTGCGTGAGCTTCACCATAACTTGTACACCTTTTAATACCTTCCCACCATTCAGCAGTCAGTGGTACTTGTATCTCTCTATCATTGACTGCCATCTTAGTAAACATACCAAAGTAATTCTGGAATGAATACCAATTACGATTGAAATAATTAGGTCTTAAGAACTCCATCATTGCCCATAAGTCCATTGCTCCATTCGTAACAGGAGTACCTGTGAGAATTGCTCTTGCAACTGAGTTACTTTGCGAAGCAATAATCGACTTTCCCTTTCGCAAAGTTTTGTTAAACTCGTATAACATACGCTGAGTTCGTTGAGCGTTAACATTCTTGATCGATGTAGCCTCATCAAGCACGATAAAAGTGCGACGACCGTTGGCCCACTCAACGATATCTTTCCATTTTTGTGGTGTACTAAACGTGTCAATGTTGACGCAGACAACCTGCAACATGTCGGGATCATCGGTAAACGGGTAAGCTTGTCGAGATCCGCCTCTTCCATACAGACACTGTATGTCATAAGGTACTCCTAACCAAAGAGGGATTTGTTCAGCAGCCCACTGTTTGTGTACGTCGTTCGGCGCAACAACAAGTAAGGCATCGATTTCTTTTCGCTTGAACTTATTAGCCACGATAGCCAAGATGGTGGCTGTTTTTCCAACGCCCATTTCGAAGAACAGTGCGATTTCTGTTCTGCTGTCAAAGTATTCCACAGCTTCTTGCTGATGTTCATAAAGCTGCGGAGTAGAAGCATCACTAAAGTCGTCATTAGGACAATGAGGAACGACTTTTTTATTACTTGGTTTGGGGTCGGCCCGTACCTCTGTTCGCTCGGTGCTGGTTGATTGTTCAATTGATTGAACATCCTCAGAGGATGCGCATTGTGTAACAACATCTGTTTCCTCCCAATACTTTTTAGCAGCCTGGTCAGCAGACATACCATCCTTCCACAACGGTCTGTCCTTACCTACTGCTTTAACTGCAGCCTCACGAGCAGCATCAAATCGTTCTTGTATAGCATCTTTACCATTAAACTTATTAACTATAGAAGCATGCTCACATGTGTGTGTCGGTTCAAATGGTCCACCTTTGTATACACATGCTGCGACATCATCAATCCATTTGGATCCATCCCATTGTTTGGGTCGCCAAGCATGACACACACTACATGTTATCATCAATCACTCCAAGCTGTGCAACCAGCACAATCATACTTATGTATAATACTTATACTATAAGTACCACGCACAATTATATACTCGTGCCGATCTATCTGCTCAACATAGACACTATATGCTATATTAGATTTAACTAATACATTATCTTTTGATCTACAGCTACTGAGCATTGATAACAATGCCAGAATCAATATCAACTTCTTCACAAGTAACTCCTTTATAAGGTTCATAATTAGTAGACAAAGCAGCATACATATTTATTTTCTTATCATGAATAACCTGAGATACTATCATATTAAATACAGCTAACGGTTTAGTCATATCATATACCTGTATTTGTGCTTGCTTAAATACTTGCATAACACGATGAGGCTCACCACATCCTTTGACCATACTCTCTTTAATTGGTGTTACATAATCGCCAATTTCAAAAGGACATTCAACCAATGGATTATAATCTCTCAACATTCGAGACGCTGTATATCCATCAACTACAGGACCTTCTGCTTCTTTGAATACATCATTTAATATCTTTAGAAAATTACTTTCTGCTTCAGTTGTCATCCTTTACACTCCAATATATAAGCATATAATGATTTCTTTAACACATCCTGCTCAGACAACGTCCTTGAATAGTCATCGCTACAATCAGCGCAGAACCAGTCCCATTTATACTTCTGACAAAACTTTATTAAGTCCTCAGTTAAATGGATATTATTATCCTCAGCAATTTTTTGAGCAAAGTCTTTACCTATTTCAAGGAATCTATCTTCCATTGTTTACCTCACAAACTTTATATGTGTTATGTCTCGTTCATTATCAGGATCAGGTATTTCATTTCCGTGATAATCACAACAGACTACACGCACCTGAATAATACTAGCAAGTGTACGTGCTGCGTCAAGCAATTCAGCACCATTGCAAAAGTAAGGACCACCTGGGTCACCACCGTGGTAGATAGCTGCATCAACTAAGTTATTTAATAATGGTAATAAGTCGTTCATTTACATTCCTCCAACTACATGTGACCATTGGCTAGTGACATCGCGACTGTATGCCGGATTATATCGCACACCCCATATTACACCCATACTATATCGTTCAGGTGTACCTTGTGGTTCAATATCCATTGACCTTCTGCCACTATCATACCAGATTCGTATAAACATATGATTCATACTAGTTTGAGGATTAACATTAATCATAATATGCGCGCCAGATCCATACAGTTCTCTAAACCGTAATGAATAGTCAATACAATCGATTTTCCCATCACGATTTATATCACGCACACCTTGCTGCTGCATCACACGTAATATACGCGGCACATTTTCCAACTTATTCTGATTGTTTCGTAAGAACCTGATCTCATCATCAATCGTCATTTGTTCTTGTAGTGCCGGATTACCATCCATAAAGAACTGTAGTATCATATCACGCAATTCATCTTGCGTTATACCTGGTGCAGTCTGTTGTGGCGCTGTATATGAATGAACAGGTGCTGGCTCTAAGCATGACTTCATACTTGAACAGCAGTATGCTAATAGACCTACAATTATTAGTATCAAAATCAATGGTGTAATAGTCATTGCATTCTGTGTATGATTTATACGATCATTTATCTGTCTACGATTATTAAAGTCTGTATAAGCATTTGCTTTCAATAAAGAAGCCTCGCGAACATCGTGTACATAATTGTATACGTTAAATTGACAAAGATGACAAGCACAAGAACAGCCATCATAGTTCAGTTGTGCACACTGCATTGCAATGGCATACAACTTATCCTCATGCATGCTATCCTCCTACACATAAAAAGAATACGCACCTCTGTTAACGGAGGTGCGTAACCAGGTTCGCCGGACTAGGCAGAGGGAAGGGCCTTGATAGTATAAGTGGTATTGAGCATCTTTACAGAGTCAACGACACACTCAACCACGATTCCCTTTTCCGCCCAACGCTTAACCCACAGATCAAGAGTGCTCTTGCCTTTATAGGTTTTGTTGAAAGCTTCTTCAAGGGTAATCTTCTGACCCACAGTGGGTTTGTCGCCGAATAAGAGCGAAAATACGCTCGGGCCACCGAATCCACCGGAGGCTTTCTTTTCGGCCGGATCTTTGCATAACGAGAGAACGAATTCTTTTACTGGCGCTGTTAGCTTATCAAGGTACTGGCCTTTAACCAGTTCATCTCGAAGCTTAAGAGCATTTTCATACGCAGCTTTGGCGCGCGCAGCACGCTTTGCTTTGTATTGTTCCAGATAAGCTTCTTTCTTTGCTTTTGCATCGTCAGTTGCTTTCGCCGCAGGAGCCGCTGCCCCACCAGTCTGTCCGCCCTGTCCGGGCTGTCCCATTAAAGCCATGATAATTCTCCTTCCGTTGTGTCAGTGCATCTCTCGCTTATATTGCAACGCAATAATTTTTATTACGATACCGTGCACAATTCCAACCTATTGAAATATCATTTCATTTATTATATTCTATCACGTATAATTCAAATATAATTCTTTTAGTTAAAGTTTTATTCAAGCACATCCTCTATTTCTTTTAGGATTTCACCCTGCATTTCAACTTGTTCCTCCAACAACTTAACACGATTAACTAAGTCATCGATCTTTGCTCCATCTATTAAATTACCATCACGTCCTGGAGGTCCCATCGGTCCTGGAGGTCCCATCGGTCCTGGCTCCCTATTCATAACACACTTGCTTAATAGATCAACGATATTAATTATTAGCTTCGACATGTAAGACTCTATATATATCAGCTAATCTATTCATCTTCCATACATCAGAAGCCAACACTATATTTTTTATGTATCTTTTATTCATTGGTATTATTACATATCCATCTTTCATAGCAACTATAGTGTAGCAGCATCTACCAGATGTAACCCAATACTTAAACATCCAGGCTTGCTGTCCCTTGCGCCATTTAATTTCCCATTCATTATCATTTATACTTATCCGATAATCATTCTTTAATTCAATCCACATCTCATGCTGTTTCCAACGTAAATATAAGTCTGGTATACCACGACCAGTTTCATGTGATTCTATCCGTTGTACAACAGGCACCTTAGCTGTTAACATTTTACATAATTGACGACTAAAATGTGCTTCGCTTCTGTACATAATTAATCCCATCCTTTGTAAACCTGCTCTGACCGACCGTGATTGTCGGCAGCATGTGCCATCGCAATCGGTCAAACAATTCATTACCAACCTGGTATTTGTGGCGGTGTTAAATCTTCAAGCTGTTGTAATGGGTGTCCCATCATCTCATCAAAGGTTGCATTATTATCGTGCTCATAAGTAAGTGCTGTATCAACCATTACATTATTACGATTCACAGCTCGCTCAACCTCTTCATCAGTAAAACCAAGCTCAGTAAGTCCCTGAAGTTTAGCTCGTATTATACGAGCACTAAACAACTTGTAAAACTGATCCGGATTTAAGCCACCAGGAATGTTACCATCACCACAAATGTACCCGCCATTAGCAGTAAGTTTAACTGTAATCATCATCTGCCTCCACAAGATTTTCAATCATACACACTTTCCAACCTTCAATGAAGGCTTTAAGATACTGTTCAAATGATTGTGCTACATGCTTATTAGATAACACAAGCTCCATTGCCTGATAGCGATCAGATGAACCAATCCACTGTCTAAAAGCAAGCTCGCGCAGTTTATCATTGCCCATTTTACTTACCTCCTAATAGTGCTTGCCAGCACCAGAAATAACCAAACATAGTTCCCACTACAAAGATAAGAAATGCCCAACAAATATCATTCCAATTAACCCGCATTATATTCCTCCCTCTTTTCTATACGTAATATAGTACATGACCTACCAGTCAAAGCAATCTGCAAGTTAGTAAGATCTTCAGTCAGTTCTTTATTCTGGTTATTCTGTCCTTTACACTGACCAATGCTCGTGCCTACAATTAAACCATGTCGTACTTCAAAATGCACTTCAATAGTAGCAGTCTTGCTAAAGATAAGCCGCATCACTTTACCATTTATATTCTTTGCTTCCTCAGGCTCAGATGTATATGTAAGATTACTTAGATGTTTATTATCGTATGTACCAACACAGTTATGATGCTGCTTACCACGCTCGACTAATGAACCAGGTCCCAATGGTAAAAAGAAATTATGCTCTTCAATTAACTCTTTGAATGCAACCATGTAACTGTAGTGTTTACCCGCACAAGATGCCATCAGCTTCGCTGTTTCACGCTCAGTTCGCTCATCATGTATTCGTTGTATCTCGTTGATTGAATCAAACTGCCTTGCTACACCAGTCTCAGGATTTACTTGCTCATCTGTGTCTGAAAGCATATCGCATATATCTATAAGTCGACCACATGTACTGATAGATCTTATAAATCTCATTGTGCAGCGTCTAAATAATATCGCACATATTTTATTATCTATTCTACTATAAGTATAAGTATTTCGATCAAAGTCACAAATAACCATGATGCATGCTTCACTTAATGAAGGTGATCGACCATGATAACCTCGTTCATTATAAATGTTAATTACTTTCTGTACCTCTTTCAATGATAACTTAACATTACAAGAAGTTGTATCAATCGATAAAATGATCCTCCAACATATATCAGCAAACTGCTGTGTAAACTCATCACGTTGTTGCATAATAGTATACAACTGCTCAAGCCAATGACTGCTCCATATATAATCGTCCAAATGAAACTTCTCATCTTCAAGCATGCGATACATTACCATGTGCTGGTGCCAAAAGAGTTGGCTATCAGTAGGCGTAGCGGTTATCGACTGTATTTCCTTTAACTCTTCCTTCACTGAATAAGGAGTATCAGGATCCGTGAAAAGAGAGTGCCAGTCAAACGTTACTTGTTCATGTCGCAACTGTGGATTCTCTTTCAAATAATTATATGTTAACATGTTTATTTTTCCTCATCCCTTTTTATCATTTTTTACTGTAGAATACCGTAGAATTTTCATTTTTGGCTATGGGATTCAAGTCCCATGTCGTCCTTAAGCCGGCGATGCCGTTCCAACGGCTCCATTAATTTTTCCAATCCCTCTTGTGCCTCGTCAGACAAAACAGTTAACTTACCTGGTGTGCCGACAATTAGTTCTTCAACAAGCAAGCACAAGTTAAGATCTCGCTTTGCTTCAGAGCGACTCACTGCACTGCCACCATAACTCTGACTAGTCTTGCCATGACAAAGCAATCTGTACCGGTCTTTGAGTACGGCTATACGTTGCCGCAATGTGAATAGTACGTATTCTTTATCCATAAAGTATATCTCCTTCAAACTTACAACGTATTGCTATTTGTTTTATTTTATTATCATACTTCTCTTTAGTCTTACCAACTTCAAGTCGTATACCTATCACACCTGGCGCTATCATTACTGCATCACGCACCCATGACTTACCAAGCAGTTCTGTTTGAAAGCTTTCTAATGGTGTAACACGTGATATGTACATTATATCGACATCACTGCTAATTGATCGTCGCTGTCGTATTGGTTTATACCGTTCTATTTCTATTTCACGACGCTTTAATTCCAACATAGTAACAGGCAAACCTTTATCTTCTTTATATAATACCCCAGATATTTTAGCTTCAAGTTCTTCACGCGACAGAAGTTTATAATAATTGCGAACATCATTCCGCATTTCTGCTGTCGAATTACAACTACAATTAGTGTAAACCAATGCCTCGATCAAATCATCATGCGAAAGTAATTTTGGATCTTTAATAATCATTTCAAACCTCCATTATATTATAACACATTTTTAGTTAAAATTATATTTTTAGTTAAAATTATAATTTTAACATCCGCCAGTAAATAATCTCCCTCAAGTACATGTTATCTATCTTCTGACACCACATAATTTTTTTATGAATGTCTCTTTTCAAAATATAATTTTTTATAAGTCCGTATAATTTTGAAAATTCTTCATCCTGTATTAGCTAAATATGGATGCTCGTATATTCTAAAAAATATGAAATTAAAAAATTATATTAAATTAAAAAGAGACATTCATAAAAAAATTATGCCTCAAAGCAAAGTAGCATCCTTTCCTAAGGGATGCTACTTTATCTTTTAGACTGCTACTCTTTTAGAGTTAGCTACGTTAACAACAGTGTTCAATACCCGGATAGTACACTGCTTGCCTTCCCGATGCTGTTTCATCTGCTCCAGTACCACATCAGGCTTATAACTGCTGATGTAATGTACTTCGTCATCAGCATTTATACATAAATATAGCTGCGCAATCATTTAGACCTCCTGAACGGGCATTTGATATTGCCACGCTGCTTCAGCCATGTGCGAATTGATACCGAGGTATATAAACCATTAGGCTTACCATATAATGCACTGTAATAACAGCGACCATTGTGCGAATGCGCAAGGCATCCTTTACATTGTTTCATAAGTGTAATTCTCCTTTACGAACTGCTCCACCAAGCATCATTTGTTGATGGGATCGAATTATATCAGCCCACGCATTTATTCCTGGAATATCACCACGCGGTCTGCCGTCCATGTTCCATTGTCGGATAACCTCTTTAGCAAGGTCGTAATATCCGTCTTTATGTAGTTTCAGTTCCCGTCGCTTGTACATCTTGCTTTCTCCCTGACCAAGCAATAACACTGGCATATACGGTTACTTCCACGTCATACCGCTGCGATATCATGACTGCTATCGCTTCAGCAACCTCCGATTCCTTGTGGTTTAACTCACCATTGATTGTGACACTAAGATTCATGACCGTCATCCTCCATTATAATAATAGAACCGATGATATTATCGTAATTGTTATACGACCAATCAGACAACAGCTGCTGAAGCTCTTCCTGAACTGCATATTTATCAAGTGTTTCATCACTCGATATCTGAACAGTAAAATACGTTTTCATATCTCCCCCTTGGCTATACGAGCCAGCTGACCCGCATATTTAAGCATCTTCTTCCGCGCCCATTCCTTTTGCTTCGGGCTCAGAGAACCGTGTTCCTGCAACTGCAATGCCAAGGAACTAAGAAACGGCGCGTCAACAGAATTAAAACCGACACCATTCAACTCCGTTGTGCACTGAAACACCTGCTCACGGCTCGTTTGCCGCATCCAGATTGCTACAATACCACGAAGCAGCCAACGATCATTTGTCTGCAGCATGTTACGAATTATATCCGCTTCCATCCCTCCCCCTTAATGAACTGAAACAATCCGCTTTTAGTCAGGCATTCATGCATGACTTTACCCTTGTCACCGGTGGTTTCAAAAGTCACGCCATTACCGAGCACATGCCACCCACCTTTCTTGTCCCGGATCATTTTCAATCCGAGCTTCTTGAATGTAACCATATTACACTCCTACTGTTAAGAGCCTACTCCAGTACCAACGGTACTTTGAAAGAGCAGTCGACACCTACCGAAGTAGGTGTTTCGGAGCATTACCCCTCGTCAGGACTGCTTTCTATGTTGATATCCTCATAAGAGAATACGCAATCAGAGAAATCAAGAAAGTTTTCGATTCTTGCCATCAGGTATCCTTTTGTATAGTCAAATGAATACCGATTGTCCATGTCTGCCTTGATAGTAATTACTACCTTCATTTTTTAATCACCTCCTTGTATGCGTCAAATACCTGCGTTAACATCTCACAAGCACGCTGTGCCTGAGATTCACTTCCCCGATGAGTAATGATTGTTCCACCGCGCATGACAAACCAAATCAGTTTGCGTGTGGTCTCATCCCATTTAGATTTAACATGATAAATACCCATAGCATACCTCCTAAGTAGCAGGGGGCATTGCACCCCCTGTGCCGCGTTAACGGTCTACTTTGCTTTCTTGATCAGCTCAGCTTTGGGCATAGAAGCG
>Ga0082212_10000388_pt1 | contig 64272 bp, 52 predicted proteins | sample TergutNt197P3_FD_71548 | JGI IMG/M metagenome (GOLD analysis project Ga0082212, IMG submission 71548) | Neocapritermes taracua P3 segment gut microbial communities from Petit-Saut dam, French Guiana - Nt197 P3 | ecosystem: Host-associated > Arthropoda: Insects > Digestive system > Gut ... | reverse complement strand
TCGCAAACCTTCCACAGCCTCCGGCAATTATCAGCCCATCCGAATGATCTTTCAACAATCCATCTTTTGGGAAGGACAATGAACATATGGGCCTCGTTGCGATTGACAACCTCCACGCCTGCAATTGCTAATTCAGACCAGTGAAAAACCGGATACAAAAGCCCACGGGAATTGTGCCAAGGGACCAGGGATTATGTCAACGTATACAACTTCAACCGCCCGCGCCAAAGCTTGAAATACAAGCGGCAAGTGTATGGAGAGTCTTTCGTTGATGTGTAGGCTGGTGGCAGCCAAGAAAAAACGCGGAGGCTTATGCCCTCAGCCTCCGAAGGGCGAAGGGCTCGGTGGAAGGCTCCGCCTTCCACCGCAAGGTCTAGAAACCGCCCCAAAGCCAAGGGATCAAGCACTGAATATCATATGTAAGTACATTAAGAATTTTCGGTTCTGTGTCTTGACAAGCCGGCCACCTCTAAATAAAGATTTTTACATGGTTATAATATGGAACGTACCACATCGCAGGTTTTTTCGCGATGTTTGGACTAGCCGTTTACAGCTTCGCTTGGCTTGCTGAAAGATTGGCATAGCTAATAAAAAAAGGCTGGTAACCAGCAACCAGCCCATAGTTTGACTAAAGCTATAAAGTGACAGTCGGAAGCTTGGTTAAGTTAGTTTTAACGCTGCCGTCTGGCAGTGTCTTGAGATATTCGCTTCCGTTTCTTTTAGCAATGCCAACACCTTGTATTCCACCTTTTTTGGCAAGCTTGATAGCGTCAGGCTTGTTCATTACAGTTCCGTCTGCAAATTGGTAGCCGGTAGTTTTCCCGCTCCTTTTAACAAGAGCGGTTATTTTTTTGGCCGATGCATTTTGTTTCGGGATAGCAGTCAAGGTATTCATGGACCTGCTGACTTTGCCAGTTGCCGGCGGGTTAGACACTTGTTGTTTTGCTGTCTGTTTGACTGTAGCAGATTGTTTATTTGTTGTCGAAGCAGCTTGGCGCTGTGTCTTCGAAGTTGATTCTTGGGTTTTGGATTGTGCCTTTGTTGTGGTTGTTGAGCTAGATTTCGGGCTAGCTTTAGTGCTTTTCATTGTGTACCTTCCTTAACTATTGATGTAATGGTAATTGTGTTGCATTCGTAGTTTGCCTATATCTTGAAAAATTATTCACGAACAGGCAGGTAGGCAGCGAGTTAGGAATATATATATCGGAAATTGTTGGAGGCTGTATTATAGCATGTCAATATCCGGGCTCTTGTGCCATGTCTGAAGCTCCATGGATGAGAATTATTATATCGCGCCCCAGCAAAGTGATTAAAGGGAAATTATCTGTTCAGCTACACATTTTTACTAAGTGCTCGCTCAAATCAGGCAAACAATAATTTATGGCCCGGCTAAGCAATTTCTGTGCTGATATAAAAATAAGACTATGCTCCAATAGTGTGGGGCAATCCAGTTTATACACATCAACGCAAGGAAAAAACCATATCCACACGCATTGTTGCTTGGCAACCATCTAGCTGGTTGCCTTCTTCTGGGTGCAACAACGCTCTTACGCCAGTAAATTGAATATATCAAACATCAAGCAAACCGGTCCTAATATTTTGGATGCCACCAATTTAGGCTGGCAAAAAATTTTTGCAGCCAATGCCTGCTAGATGCATAGAAAGTGTTTTTGTGATTTGCCATTGCTTTGCAAAGTGAAATATTGACTAAAACTATGTTGAAATTTAGCAAGCTAATGCCAACGAGTTGCAACGGATATATTTCAGCAATGCCAAATAAACGATAGCAAGCTAGTATCTTGCTAGTTGAAAAAAAGCACTGAATTCGCTAGCCAAACTAAGCCATGATTTATCTAGGAGATGATGCCCGCATCATTTTACTGCGCTCTGGCTAGCAATTGCGAAAGAATGGCCAACAAACTGCTGCTAAGCTACTTCGGCACATCAAACAACTCAGTAAACCATGCTAGCAACATCGATTCTGGACAATGCTTCGTTGGCTGCCCACCCAAGAGGAGAAATATGGCTAGTCGGAAAATATACCAGCAGGCCTATGGCATATTCAATGCGAAGCAAGTTGCATTAGCAACGGGCAAACCACCAGTTGGGCGCAGCGTGAGGGCATTGCGTCCCCTCCAAGAACAGGCAATTGAAAACAAGTATATGGCTGCAATTTCCGCACATAACACATGGCGCGAAGTATAGAATTGTTGATCATGCAACCGAAACACTAACAAACCAAGATCTTTTTATGATGCCAGCGGTCTCAAAACAGCTTTGAGGGCTTAGCCAGAAATAATACACCTACCACTCGATTTGTTTTCATATTTTTCACTAATGTGAACATGCAATGGCACTAGGTTAATTGGTTAAGATTGGGGATTGGGGTGTGAAGGTTGCGGCTGCCTTGGATTGGCAATATGGCAGCGATAGGTTCCTGTTAGGGAGATGGTTTACGCATTTTGCGGGTCGCTGTACGCTTTTATTGCATCTTTACAGCTAAGTTTTCCTTTAAAACAATTTGGCGAAAGCTACCGGTGCCGAGCCAGCCAGTCTTTACAAGGCGCTATGCATCAAACTAAGAAAAGTGAGTTTTGTGTCATGACAAATTTTCGTTTTAAGTTACAACAAAGAACCGTGGAAAACGGATCGATATTTGTACGAAAAAGTATTCCGATATATTCAAGAAAGGCCAGAAAAGCATATGCTTTTCTGGCCTTTCCTGCTATTGGTAAATGTTCTTTTTCGTTGCAGCATTCTTCATCCATAGTGCTGTATTTGTCTGTCGAATGCGTATTATCGCTATCTCCTGTCTTGAAACCTAATCGAGTTTTTAGTGTGTCTGAGGGATTCGTTATTGGGCTAATCGCTCTCTTCAAATCCTTAATAATGTGATGAGAAAGAGATGTGTCTTTATACTTTAGATGAAAATTTACAAAAGGAATTCTAAGGCAAATTTGAGCAAGTATGTAATGCAGGATATTTTTATGGTCAGTGCATGAAGTTTCAAGTTACTAGCAAGATTGAATTGCTCTTTTGGATGCAAATTCAAGAAAAGGCTAGTAAAAAAATACTCATTTTCTTGACTAATATATCAACATATTTTCGGCATAAAGCAGATGTTTCAGTTAATTCAAGCGGTTTGCATAGAGTTTGGGGCAAGTTGTAACAAGGATTTCAATTTGAATTTTTTGTTAAGATATGTTTGAAAAAAAAGCAGAAATAAACATATTATTCGTTTTTTTTGATTAAACACTATTTTCATTAAACTTGAAAAATTAAATATATGATTTTCCGAAAATTACAATTTTATTGGTGGAGATTGCTTGGATTAGTATCGAAAACATGGTATATATTCCAAAAAAATGGGAAAGGCTTCCAGACTATGCTGCAAGTGCTTAATTTCCAAAAAACCCTTTAATTATGCCATATAATCAGTCAAAAAAAAAACTTCCTTCTGGCTTTGTTTCTGCTGGAAGGAAGTATATGAATCAACTAATGCCTGATTTCAATGTAATCAGCTTTTTAAAAATTTTATTTTAAAGCCGTGTTACAAGATGGATTTTTTAATAAACTGACAAAAGTTAAATCTGAAGCCTACTTTCTTAAAACTTCTTTAAATGCTTTTCCTGCTTTAAAGCTAGGTGTCTTAGTAGCTTCAATGTTCATTTTTTCTTTTGTTCTAGGGTTAATTCCAATTCTAGCAGCCCTATTCCGAGCCTCGAATGTTCCGAACCCCACTAAAGAAACTTTGTCCCCCTCTTTTAAAGTTTCAGTGACGGTGTCAATAAATGCGGACAAAGCCTTTTCAGAATCCTTTTTAGATAATTCAGATTTCTCAGCCATTGCCGCGATTAGCTCAGCCTTGTTCATTTCATCCTCCTGCATAAGATTAATTTTATAATACACGCTGTGATCACGATTATCAATACAATTTTTGATTCTATGAGTATATTTTTGCTAAAAATCGTACGTATTACCAACGATCGACAGGATTCGACTATTCTGGATATAAATAAATTATCTGTCAGTAATCAAATTGCCGGCAAAAAGTAATATTTATATAATTTTAAATATTATCTTGATTTAGCTGTTTTAGAAATAGTTTGACTGCATTCCTCAAATCCATTTCCGCATCCAGCCCGCACATGCCAGACAAATTGGCAAGCTCGAGCATTGCCAGAGGCAACCAGGCAGCCAAGCTTTCTTCGTCCAAGGCTGAAACTTGCTTTTGCAAAGCCTTGAGGCGCTCGCCGATAGTGCCAGCCAGCGAAGCGCGTGACATCACTTTCTGGGCGTACATTAACGAAGGCAGCCTGTCGGATACTGCCATTGCCCTTTCAGCAGGTTTTGCTACTCCATGCTCGCTATCCTTGATGTGCTCCCATAGCGCGTTAATTTCGCTTGCCTCCTCCCCGGCAAACACATGGGGGTGGCGGCGAAGCATCTTGTCAGACAACACATATATAACCTCGTCAATCGAGAACGATCCCTCATCGCTTTTAATTTGGCTGGCAAGCATAACCTGCAAAAGCAAATCCCCAAGCTCCTCCAGAATCGCACCTTCATCAGAAAGCTCAATTGCGCCCACCAACTCGTAAGCTTCCTCGATAATATATGGCACAAGCGATTGGACTGTCTGCTCCCTGTCCCAAGGGCATCCGCCATCCCCTCTAAGAACCTCAAAAATTGTTCTTAGTGTAGTAAAACTGCCCAGCGTCAAGCCAATTCCCGCTTTCGGGATTACAAGGGATGTCAAATGGCTGATTTCGCATTTTGTGTCAATCTCATGAAGCAAGCAGGGCACGATGTCCTCGCTGGCTGTGCCGGCGGCATTCACCAATAGGACAGGTGTTTCGTCGCTGTAGTATTTCATCAGCGCGGTTTTCACATCGCAGGCAGTCGCCTTGTCGTATACTTGGCAGATTATGTTCATGCAAGTGGTGTCAGGGGCTTGTGTGTCCAATGACAAGGCGTCGAGCAACTTGAAGCCTTCAATGGCGTCTTTTCTTGTAGCAGAGTAGACCCCATCGACAAAACTCACAGAAGGCACTGCTTCAATGTCCCTGCCTTGGCCCAAGGACAGGATAAGCTGGACGCTCTTTTCTGCAAAGAAGGGATTGCCTGGCACTACATAGGCTACCTTGCCCGCAGGGCAGGAGAGCACTTGGCGGGCAATTTCCAAATACAAGCCCTCATGGTCTTGGGCATTGTCATACAAGTTGTCGAAGGATTCATAATCGATGGACTCCCTCTCCAGAATTGAGGCGGCGGGATGCCTGGCTGTGCGGATAAAGACCTTGTCCGCATTTCGGAGCGCCTCCATTGTGCGCAAAGTGATTTCTCCTTCTTCCCCGCATCCAAAGCCAAGTATAGTTATTTTGCTCTCCATTAGCGCCCTGCTTCCCTAAGTTATTGCCGTGTGCGAAATAATGCCGTTTATGGAACAACGTGCTTGGCAGTTTATTATCTCGTTTTCATAACGTGTTTTCAAGCCTTGGAGTGAAATTGTATGGACATTTTTCCCACGGTTTTTCAACACGCGCATCGATATCCGGCATTGGCAATGCAATGGCAGCATAAAGCTCAATTTTTTAAGCCTTGGGCTGCTAAACTGTGATATAATCACTTATCTGAGAAATGAGGCAATTTATGACAGTTCTAGAAGCGTTGATTCTTGGAATAATCCAAGGCTTGACAGAGTTTTTGCCAATATCAAGTTCAGGGCACTTGGTTGCAGCCTCATATTTTTTTGGGATTGAGGAAGGTGGCTTGTCTTTCTCAATTATCCTCCATGTAGCGACAGCAATGGCTATCATAGTTGTTTATTGGGGCTCGGTATTGGGGATAGCCAAAGAGTTTTTCCTGATGCTGTTTGATATAGCCAGGCTAAAAGGCCCTTGCTTGTCCAAAAGCAAGTATAGGAAATATGCTGTGTATATAATTATAGCCAGCATACCGGCTGCTTTTGTCGGGATCTTGTTGGAGGATTTTATCGATGGCTTGTTCAAAAGCATCTATGTGATTCCCTTCACGTTCTTTCTCACAGCGGTTGTCCTGGCCTTTTCAAACGCGGCGAGCAGGGAAAACACTACCCGCTTGGAGGATTTAGGAGCCAAGAAGAGCCTGCTCGTGGGGTGTTTCCAAGCCTTGGCTATCGTGCCGGGCCTGTCCCGCTCTGGGACAACTTTAGCAGGGGGGCTTTTTTTAGGCTTAATGAGAGAGGAAGCTTTGGAGTTGTCTTTCTTGATGGCGGTGCCTGCGATTCTAGGCTCTCTGCTGTTGGATATAGCCAAAGTTTTTGACACAGCTTTGTCGTTAAGCTTGCCTGTGGTTTTAGCAGGTTTCATCTCAAGCACAGCCACAGGCTGCTTGTCAATAGTGTTATTCAAAAAAATGGTCAAGAAAAACATGACTTACCTGTTTTGCGCTTACCTTGTGCTGGCAAGCTGCATAGTTTTGATCTTAGCGTAATACGATGGAGGCATTTTATTAAATGAGGCAAAAACCGCTGCTTTTGGACGGCTCGATGGGCGCTTTGCTAATGGCAAGGGGCTATGACGCTGCAGGCTGCTATCTGGCAAATATAAATAACACAGCAGAAATCACTGGAATCCACAAAGCATATTTGGCTGCAGGCTCTGATGTGATTCTGACAAACACCTTCTGCGTCTCTGACGATATCGTCTACGCCACCAAAGCGTCGAGGGAAGACATTATCCTTTACGCCATTGAGGCTGCAAGAGAAGCTTGCTCTGCTTTCCCGGGCAAGCGCATTGCATTGGACCTGTCTCCAAGCCCGTTGATGGTAAACCCGCGCAAAGCGCCCTCGCCTGAAAGGATCCAAGAATACTTCGCCGAGCAGATACAGATAGCTTTGGGGGGGGTTGACCTTGTCTTTTTCGAAACTTTTTCCTCATCCCTTGAGCTGGCAGAGGCTGTCAAGGCGGCAAAGGAGATATCAGCTGCTATGCCTGTGTATGCAACCATGACTTTTGGCACAAACAGGAAGACTTGGCTTGGGGATCCTCTAGGGTCTATCCAAAGGGTTGTTGACGCAGGGGCTGACGCAGTGGGCTGCAACTGCACCCTCGCCCCAAAGGCCATGGCGCCTTTGGTCGAAGCTATGAAAGCGCTTGTGAAAGGAAAGGTGCCGTTGATCGCAGAGCCCAACAGGGGAATGCCTGAAACCACGCCTGAAGGCGCAGCCATCTACACGATGCCGGCGGAGGAGTTTGCCGAGGGCGTTGTGGGATTATTCGAAGCCGGGGCCGATATTATTGGCGGGTGCTGCGGCTCAAATCCAGACTGTATCCGGCTTATCAAGAAAATGGTCGGGTGAGGGCATCGCTGGCGAAGGGCATGTCCAATGCCACGGGCTTTGGCTTGTTGATGCTTTAAAGCGCAATTTAAAAACATATAAGAAAAATCTATGAAAAGACGCTTCCAATACTGCTTGTGATATCCTTTGAATTCGCATATTAGCAAGGATAGGCAGGATTGGAAGCATTGTTTTTCAACAAGTTGCAGGCAAATGCTGGATCAGAAAACTGCGGGAAACATGATGGGCGTTTCCCGTACACGCTTTCACAACCAGGGTTGTTTTCAATGAATCGAGCATATTCTCCCGCCTCTCTAGCAGCCATGAGCACAAGCATATTAGCTCTATTCTTGCGGAACGCCATGGCGCTTCCGCCAATGAAAAACTAAGCGCTGTTGTTTTCTATTCTCCCTTAAACCGGCTCCCTCTTTCACCTCCAAAGCGCTATTGCCTAGCCTTTCCAGCCTGTCCTTAGCGCGGCATAACAATCCCGTCGACGTTTCGCATCAAACGCCAATAGAGAATTTTTCAATTGCTTGTTTCCGGGCCAACTCGCTTTTCCAGCCAAAGCGAGCCAGGCACATAGCCGATTGGAAATCTGTTGTTTTCTCCAGGCCAAAGGCAACGCTAGCTGCAAAGTTTATCGAAAAGAATTTTGAGCTTTCGTATAGACAATAGGCAAACAAGAGATAATAACAAAAAAAATGGGGTTTATTGTTTCTATGAAAAAGCGAAAAACGTCGATTATAGTTGCATGCGTAGCCTTTGCGCTAGCTGTGACATTGGGCTTGAGCGCCTTTACGACGATTTATTATGGCAGCACTGATTATGAGACATTAAAAAAAGTGCAGACAAAGCTGAAGAATTGGGGCTATTACACTGGCTCTGTTGATGGGGTCTATGGCTATAAGACGGAGCAGGCAGTCAAGTGGTTCCAGTCGGCAAACGGGCTGGCTGCCGACGGCAAAATTGGTCCCAAGACAATGGAGGCTTTGGGCATGCAAGTTAATACAAGCCAAAATCAAAACCAATCAGGCTCCTCAAACTCTGGCTCATCGGGATCAAGCAGCAATAATGACACAGATGTCATGCTGCTGGCGAGATGCATCAATGGAGAAGGCAGGGGAGAGCCTTATGAGGGGCAAGTCGCTATCGCCGCAGTCATCCTCAACCGGGTAAAGGACTCTGGCTTCCCAAACACGATCAGCGGGGTAATATACCAGTCAGGCGCCTTTGACGCTGTCAAAGACGGCCAAATCAACCTGGACCCCCAATCCTCCACGATCCGCGCCGCAAAAGACGCGCTGGCGGGATGGGACCCGAGCGGAGGGGCGCTGTACTATTACAATCCGGTGACTGCGACCAACCAATGGATCAGGACAAGGCAAATTATTGCCACAATTGGCAACCATGTATTTTGCAAGTGAGGTGAAAGTTAAGATTTATGAGAAAAAACATCGCAATCATATTGTTGTCCGCAGCGCTAGTCGCTGTTAGTGTTTGGGGGTATATGCAAGAAGGGGGCGGGATAGCAGCGGGCAATTCGTTAGAGAACAGCTACAAACGCGATTACCAAGTGTTTGCTGACACAACCAGGTCGTTGGCCGAAAACCTTGGCAAGGGCAGTTTGGGCACTGACGAGGCTTACATGGCCTTGAACTATGTCGAGGCCGCAAAGCTTTCCGGCATGGCTGGCGAGAGATTGTCAAATCTGCCCTTGAGCCAGCAAGAGACATCCATAGCGGCTAGTTTTTTAGCTAAAACCAACGATTTTTCCATGGCAATGGTCAGAAAGCACCTTGATGGGGAGCAAATGACAGAAGAGGATTTTGCCGCCTCAACTGCCTTGGCGAAAACGGCGCAAATGTTAAGCGCCAGCATAAGCTCATTTACTGAGGAGTCTAGCGCAAACAAGGACTTTAGTTGGAGCTCCATCGGCGGCGAAATGCCTGATGGAAGCCCAAATGCCTTTGCCCAAAGCCTGTCGAGCATCGAGCATGGCATGGGGGACTATCCGGAAATGGTTTATGACGGGCAATATTCTGACCATTTAAAAGACGCGAAGCCCAAGGGCCTTACCGGGGACGAGGCAACAAGCGACTCTATAATGGAGAAACTCCAGGCAGACAATCCCGAGCTTGAGTTCAAGTTCAATTCTGAGACAAAGAATTCGGGGATCGATTCCTTCAACTTCAGCACAGGGGATGATGAAGACTACAGGACATTCAATTTCTCCAAGACAGGAGGCCACCTGCTTTCATCTACCAGCTCCAAAGCCCCGTCTTCCACAAAAATTTCAATGGATGAAGCCAGGGAAAAAGCGCAGGCGTTTTTAGAGGGGATGAATGTCGGTCCAATGGAAACCCGGGGGGACTACGACACATATGACAATATCGCCCTCTTCAGTTTCTGTTGCCTTGAAGGGGATGTGAAATGCTACCCGGATGTGATAAAGGTCCAAGTCTCGCTTGAGGATGGCAAAGTCATCGGATACAACGCCTCAGAGTTTTATCAAAACCACCTGAAGCGGGATGCAAGCGAGCTTGAGCCAATGATAAGCCCTAACCAGGCAAAAGAGAAGCTTTCAGGAGATTTCGAGGTTCAAGGCGAACGTCTTTCCGTGATCAATAGCAAAGGCCATAACGAGCAGCTATGCTATGAGTTCACAGGCAAGAAGGGAGATGGGTCATACCAAGTCTTTATCGACGCCAAGAACGGAGCGCAAAGGAACGCATTGCAAGTTTTTGAGTCAGAAACCAGCGTCTACTCCAGATAGCTCTAATAACTGCGCCTATTGTCGCGCCTTCGCCGGGTCTTAGCCCCCTGGCGTCGGCGCTCTTTGGTTTGCTTGAGCATTAGAATTATGCATATTGCCGAGAAAGCGAGGAAGGCGCAAGTGAAGCTGATAATGTTCTGGAAGTTGAAAACCATCAGCCGGCTTGGAAAACTGCTATTTGCATTGTCCCCTGGCTTGCTGCCATTGTCCTGTGCGGGGATCTGGGCGTACTGGTCAGGCATCCCGGGGTCAAATGCAGGGATAGCGATCACAGCGGTCGCGCTGGTGTCTGTGCAGTCCATCGCCTCCACTATGCTGAGTATTTTTTCCCCATAGCCCTTTCCGGGCTTTGCCCAGCCTGTCCCGTAGGGATTGTCCTCAACACCTAAATGCTGGACATAAACCGCTTTTGTCCGTAGCCAATCGTTCCATCTGGGGTCGACAACATCATTGGCAAGGGGCGTGTTTGACCCATAGCACTTCAAGTGCTGCACAACTGCCCGCACCCCTATCCTGGTATCTTCAAAGCTAGCTCCCTGCTCCCCGCCGCCTGTCGCCCCTAAACCCCCAAAATTGTTCTGTTGGGGCAGCACATCCCCGCCGAAATTCAAGTAGCCGGTCTCGTGCATCATAAGAGCAAAAGCCACATCAGCCCTCACCCCCTCAGTGCCGGCTTCCTGTATTGTTATGATAACAAATGCTTTCGCGTATTCTTCGCTGACAGGGTTTAAGCCATCGGGGTTGTTTCTCCTCATCAATATCTCGAACATGCTTTCAGGAGTCGAGCTGGCCTGTCCCATGATAGCAGTCATTTCATAAGCGCTCTGCTGCGCATCTTCTTGGGATTCGTCCGCTAATGCCGTACTGGTGGCGAACGTCAAAAAAATTAGCAAAGTAACCGCTAAAGCGACTCTTTTTTTCATTAGTTTACCTCATAATGCTCATAGACTGCCTCTAAGATTATATTGCTTTGGTATAATTAATATTCATAGGAGACCAAGTGAAAAAATTCATTAAAAATTTGTTCATTTTGTGTTTTATCGCTGCGTTGTTGTTTGTCGCATATCTAGTAGTCAGTCTGCCTGATATTTCGAACTACGCTTACAGGCCTCCCTCAAGCAGTGTTGTGCTAAGCAGGGAAGGGGACCGTATCGGCGAGATTGCTTCCCGCAATGTGACTTACATAAGCAGGGAGCAAATCCCAGACACTTTAGTCCACGCTGTGGTGGCAGTCGAGGACAAGCGCTTCTACAGGCATTTTGGAATAGATGTCTTCGGCATAGGCCGGTCCATGATCGTCAATTTCCGGGAGGGGGAAGTTGTTGAAGGGGCAAGCACCATCACGCAGCAGACAGCCACATTGCTGTTCTTTGACAAGCAAGTGAGCTACATCAGGAAAATACGCGAGGCTATGACATCAGTCCTGATGGATTATAAATACACAAAAGACGAAATCATTACAATTTACCTCAATGAAGTATATTTTGGCGCGGGCGCCTACGGTGTCTATGAAGCTTCCCAGACTTACTTCTCCAAAGAGCCCATGGACCTCTTGGTGGAAGAGTGCGCAATGCTGGCGGGCATCATCACCGCGCCGTCAGCCTATTCGCCAGTGACGGAAAAAGGGTATGGATATGCCAACCAAAGAAAAGAAAAAGTGCTGGGGCTGATGGTTGAGCAAGGGTATCTAAGCAACGTGGAGGCAGAAAAGGCTAAATCCAGCCCGGTCGCAATTAATCCCACAGACACCCGGATTTTCTCAAAAGGGACATGCTCGGAAGGCTTTGAGGCGTATATGAACCTGGTATACGAAAAGGGCTTTGAAACGCTGATTGATTATTACCGGAACGACAGGGGGTTTACAAGGGCAGCTGCTGAAAAAGCGGCTGAGGACACTTTGTTTTCAGAGAACACAACCATAAACGCTACGATTTCAAACGTGCTGCAAACTGAGGCGCTCGAGTCTATGAAAAATACTTTAGAAAACAATAGCGAGCTTTTAGATTGCGCATTCGTGTTTGTTGACAATACTAGTGGCGAGGTGCTGGGATACTATGGATCAAAAACCTACATTGACATGGCCCAGAAGGCACGGGCCCCCGGCAGCGTGATAAAGCCGCTATATATGGGATATTTGATTGATAACGGCATAATAAACGCAAATACCTTGGTTGTCGACGAGCCGATCACTATAGCGGGGTATTCCCCGTCAAACTATGACAGCTACCATGGGCTAGTGACCATGAGGGATGTTTTGGCAAAATCCCTGAATTCTGCTTCCCTGAGATTGTATGCCATGGCGCCGTCAACAAACCAGATTATCGACTATGTGAAAAACCTGGGCATTACCACTATCACAGACCAGGACAAGGCGCATCCCTACCCCTTTGCGTTGGGCGGCATGTCAAATGGCGTCAAACCCATTGAGATGGCTCCAATATACGGGGCAATAAGCAATGGGGGCATTCGCCACGAGGCTGTGTATATCAGCTCAATTATACTGGAGGACACCACTATTGTATTTGCCAACCCGGCAAAAGGGACGCGCATCTTCAACGCCTCCACGGCCGGGACGCTCAAATCATGCCTTGAAAGCGCTGTTTGCCGGGGGACAGCCATACCTGCCAATCCGGGATATAGCACGATGGGCAAGACTGGCACGACTGACAATTTTACCAATGTTTGGTTTTGCGGCTCAACAGCCAATGTGTCAGCGTCAATCTGGATGGGCAACATCGACGCGAAGAGGGTTGATAACCTCTCTACGCTTTGGTGCATGACGTTGTATAAAAACTCCATTGCGGCTTGCATTTCAAAAGGCTCTGCTATCAATGAAGAGTTGCTTGCCCCGCCGGGCACGGAGAAAACTATACATATAAATTGCTTGAAACAACCTATGGACGGCGCAGAGATATCGGAGTTTGATATCGGTCGTGTAGAAATCCTTGAACAGGAAATAGACTCCTTTCTCGACTATGAAGTGGTTTATGTGGAAATCGATGCTGAAACCCAAATGCTGTTCAAGCGCGGATCATGCTTGGAGGCAAATAAAATGACAAAAATAGTGTTGAAAAAGGATGCGCCTATCGTCCCCTGCGACAAAGAGCATCCGAGCAGCGGACAATAATTTTGGCGCAATATTCAAAAATTGTATTGACGCGATATATATGCCTTTGTTATAATGTTTAGTTGCAAGGAGTGTGACAAAATAATGGATGAAAACCAAGCCCCCCTTGTCCAAGAGAACCTTATTTCCCCATCAATTGACAGCTTGCTTGAGAAAGTTGAAAACAAGTATTTGTTGGCGCTGCTTACAGCTAAACGCGCCAGAGACCTGTTTGAAGGCAGCGAGCAGCTTGTGAGCAAAGACTATGTCAACAAAGTGACAACTGCGATTCATGAAATCCATGAAGGGAAAGTGACTTACGAGCATCCGCTGGCAGATGGGCCGCAAGAGGATCACCAAGCTGTGGAAGAAGAAGACGACGACGATGATGATGCCGACATGGGCGAGTAGCACACGCCATGGTTGCTAGGGTCGCTTTGTATGCCTCAGGCATATTTCCGCCTGGGGTTTATGACTATGAAATACCAACAGACTTTATTGAAACGCTTAAGCCTGCCATGAGGGTTGCTGTGCCGTTCGGAAAAAGCAACAAAACACGACAGGCTTTTGTGGTCTCTATCCACTTGGAAAGCGAGTACAAAAACGGGCTAAAGCCAATTATTGATATTTTAGACGATGAGCCGATAGTCCCCCTCCACTTGGTGGAGAGCGCAAGCTTCATAGCCCGGGAATATTTTTGCAGCTTGACTGAGGCGCTGGCATGTGTTGTGCCCCAAATCGCTTTTGCCCCGAAAAAGAAACCCAAGCAGGAAGCCTGCTATGAAATCACCCAAGAGGCGCTCTTGACACCTGGATACGGGTTGGCAAAGGGCGGGGGCAGGCAACAAGCCGCTATGGCTCTCCTAGCTGAGGCGGTCCAGCCGATGCCCTTCAGTTTGCTGGGCGCCGAGTCGGGGATCAGCAAGAAAAGCCTTGAGTCCCTTGAAAAAAATGGCCTTGTGGCAAGGTCCCAAATTGTGCAAAAGCCTAAAGGCCAGCCTGTGAAACCACACTTGACCGATGCCCAGCAAAAAGCAGTAAACGGTTTTTTCGAGGCAAGGGCAGCCGGCTGTAGCGAGTTTTTGCTGTACGGGGTGACTGGCAGCGGAAAGACCAACGTATTCTTTGAGATATTCGAGCGGATAATTGAAGGCGAAGGCGCCCAATGCCTGATGCTTGTGCCTGAGATCTCCCTGACCCCCCAAATGGTGGGCCTCATCGAGAGGCGGTTTGGCACCAGTGTTGTGGCATTCCATTCAAGGCAATCCGCCTCAAAGCGCCAAGAGGCATACGACCTTGCCAAGTCGGGCAGCCCCCAAGTTTTTTTGGGGGCTCGCAGCGCGCTTTTTTTGCCTTTCACCAATATCGGCGCTATTGTCATTGACGAGGAGCACGAAGCCAGCTATAAATCATCACTTACCCCCCGTTATGAAACTGGGAATGTCGCGTTGAATATATGCAAGCTCACAGGGGCTTGCCTGATCTATTCCAGCGCCACCCCATCGATCCAAACATTTTACAAGGCAAAAACAGGCCAATGCGGCTTATTGGAGCTGCCAGAGCGAATCAGCGGTAATCTGCCTGAAGTAGAAATCATTGATATGCGCAAAGAGCTGTACACCGGCAATAGGAGCACGATTTCCAGGGCGCTGGCAGCCGAGATATCAGAGGCTCTCGACCGCAAAGAGCAGTCGCTTTTGTATTTGAACCGCAGGGGCCACTCCACATATATGTTCTGCCGCGATTGCGGCTATGTGGAGGAGTGCCCAAATTGCTCGGTGAGCTTGACGCTCCACGAGTCCGGCCGCCCATTCCTTACATGCCACTACTGCGGTTTTCGAAAAAATGCAATGGAAAACTGCCCGAGCTGCTCTAGCCCAAGGTTTAGAAAAATGGGCACAGGAACCCAAAAAATCGAACAAGATGCCAAGGCGCTGTTCCCAAATGCGAGGATTATGCGCCTTGACTCGGACACAGCAAAGGCGGCAGGATCCTACCAGGCGATTTTAGACGAGTTTGCCCTTGGAGGCATCGATATCCTAGTGGGCACCCAAATGGTTGCCAAAGGCCATGATTTCAGCAATGTGGGCCTTGTAGGCATCATGCTTGCTGAGTCCACGCTGTCCATACCTGACTTGAACAGCCCGGCCAGGGCTTTCCAGCTGGCAACCCAAGCCGCAGGCAGGGCAGGCAGGAGGGGCGGCCAAGCCAAAGTGCTAATGCAGACATACCAGCCGGAGAACAGCACCTTGGTATTTGCCTCGCAACACGATTACGAAGGCTTTTACGCCTATGACATATCCCACAGGCAATCGAGCAAATACCCCCCATTTACAGAGATCGCAGGTTTTTATATTGCCAACGAGGACGATGAGAAGTGCATGGCGGACGCGGCAAAAGTCCACGAAGCGCTGGTTTCGGCTTCAGGCAAAAGCGCCCGGGTGCTGCCTGCTTCGCCCAACAGGCTCCACAAGTTGAAAGGGAAGTATATTTGGCAAGTCATGGCAATTTATCATGTGCCAGGACCCTTTAAAACAGCAGCTCTTAGAGAGTATAATACTCTTCGGGCAAAGATCCTCTCAACTCTATTTGTCGAGGTCAACCCATCGAGTTTGATTTAGCTGAAGCAATAAGGAGACATAAAACTATGGCAATACGCAATATGCGTTTTTTAGGCGACGAAATGTTGTATAAAAAGAGCAGGGAGATAGACAGCATCACACCAAGGATCATCGAGCTCATTGACGACATGGTTGATACCATGAGCGAACAAAAAGGAATAGGCCTTGCGGCAGTGCAAGTTGGAGTGCTTCGGCGGGCAGTGGTTGTCGACATCGGGGAGGGGCCTATTAAAATGCTCAATCCCGTGATAACAGAAACTGCGGGCGAAGAGACGACTACAGAGGCGTGCCTTTCAATCCCTGGGTTCCGCGGCATGGTAAAACGGCCAGTGAGCGTCAAAGTCAAATTTACGGGCATTGACGGCCAAGACATGGAGCTTGAGGCGACAGGCCTGCTAAAAAAAGCGATTTGCCATGAGCTTGACCATCTTGACGGGGTTTTGTACCCGATGATCGCAGAGACTTTTGAGGAAGTCGCTGCCGAGGACTTGGAAGAGGATGATGACATCGAAGATGGCGATATCGAAGAAGACGATTCTGGCAATATGCCAGAGGACACTGACACGTAGGGGGGAATAATATATGCTGGTTTATATTGGCACTGGAGCTTTTGGAGCAAGTGTGCTTGAGCATTCCATATCGCTAGGCGTTGTTTTTAACGCGCTCGTCACATCCCCAAACTCCGCCTCCTCCAGGAGAGGCTTGGCAATGCAGCCCTCAAAGGCTGAAGTGGCTGCCCGAAATCTTGGGATTCCGGTTTGGCATGCCAAGACTGCAAAAGAAGTTGAGGCTGCCCTGGAAGATATTGCTGGCGACACAGGCATTGACACAATCGTGGTGTGCGATTTTGGAGTTATTATAAGCGAGAAGGCCACTTCAATGGCCAAGATAGAGGCCATGAATGTGCATCCATCCTTGCTGCCCTTGTACAGAGGAGCTGCGCCTATAGCCCGCATGGTCATGGACGGCCAAATGGAGAGCGGGGCAACTATCATCAAGGTCGCGCCAAAACTTGACGCCGGGGACATAATTGTCCAAAAACGCGCAAACGTCGACAATATGACATTCTCCCAAGCTTCAGAGAAATTGGCAGCCCTTTCAGGGGAGTGTGTTGCCCAAGCAATTGCCGAGACACAGCTGGGAATTGCCCAATATGTGAAACAAGATGAGTCAAAAGTGACTATTACGAGAAAAATATCAAAGGAAGAATTGAGGATCGATTTTTCCAAGCCTGCCAGCCATGTAGTGCAATTAGTCAGGAGCCTTGACAGCGAGCCAGGCGCGTACGCATTGCTTTCAGGCAAACGGGTGAAGCTCTTTTCTGCCTCCCTGCATGATAGCGCAAGCCAAGAAGGCCTAGCGCCAGGCCAGATTGCCGGTTTTGACAAACAAACAGGCAACTTGGTCATAAACAGCCAAAACGGGAGTGTCGCCATTGGCAAACTCAAGCCAGAAGGGTCAAGAATGATGGCGGCTAGAGACTTTTACAACGGGCTTGCAAATAAAAGCCAAAAATTTGAATATAACGAATGAAAGTTGGTGGTTAAAATAAACAATTATTACGGTTATGGAGGCATGGCTTCCTATTATGCCTTTATGCTTCCCGCTTTGATTCTTTCACTATATGCCCAGATCAAAGTGATGACAACTTTTAGCAAGTATTCTAAAGTTCGGAACAGCAGAGGAATCACCGGCTCCCAAGCAGCAAGGATGATCTTGGAAGCCAACGGGATAAGGGATGTGTCGATTAAACAGTCCAGGGGGGCTGGCCAAGATTTTTACCATCCCCTGGAAAAGTCAGTGAACCTTTCAAACTCCCACCTGAACATGGCGTCCATTGCCGCCATCGCAGTCGCCGCCCACGAATGCGGCCATGCGATGCAGCACAGCCAAGGGTACGCTATGCTCGCCTTCCGCAACAGGATATCCAAGTTTGCGACGATTAGCAGCAACGTTTCTTGGGTTCTGCTTTTTTTAGGCATGGCGTTGTCTAGCCCCAGCCTTTTGGGTTTTGGGATCATATTGTTCTCTGCAGTGGTATTTTTCCAGATTGTGACGCTCCCTATCGAGTTTGACGCGTCAAGGCGCGCCATGGTCCAGCTCCAAGAGCTTGGCTTGGTCGCCAATTCGCAGGAGGCCTCCCAGTCAAAGAAAATGCTGTCTGCAGCAGCCCTGACATATGTGGCGGCAATGGTCACTGCGATCTTCGAGCTGCTGCGTTTCATTAGCATGTTTAACAGAAGCAGAAGGCGCTGACCATGGCGCCTAACATTTCCCATGCAAGGCTGGCTGCTTACAAAGCCCTCAACGAGGTCGTAGCAAGCCAGGCGTTCTCCCAAGTATCATTGCGGAAACACCTCCATGGAGTCAAAGACGAAGCCGACAGGCGTTTGGCGACAGCTATTGTGTATGGCACTCTCAAGAGGCTTAGATACTTGGAATACTGCTTGGGCAAACTATCAAACCGCCCGCTTGAGTCAATTGACCCCAAATTGGCTATAGCCTTGATGATGGGCTTGTACCAAGCCTTTTTTATGGATAAGATACCCGAATACGCGATTGTGAACGACTCGGTGAATATCGCCAAATTGTTCGTTGGCAAAAGCGTTGCGCCTTTTGCCAACGGCGTCCTGCGCACAGCGCTGCGCCAAAAAAAGAAGCTTTCACTGGAATCAGCTTCCTTTGCCTCTTTTTTAGAGCGTATGGAGATGGAGTATGGCTTTTCCCCCCTCGCTGTGTCAGTGATGAGGCAATCGCTGACAGACAGCCAGATTGAGTCATACGCCAAAGCGGCATTGGAGCCGGCACAAAACTATCTTCGGGTCAACCCTGCCAAGGCAAGCGCCAGCGAGTTGGTCATAGCTTTAGACAATATTGGCATAGAGGCTGAAGAAACCTATGTGCCTGGTGTATTGTGCGCAAGCGCTTCGGCTAATATATATACAAACAAACTCTTCTCATCTGGCTATTACTTTGCCCAAGACATTGCCAGCGCCATCTCGACTTATGCGCTGGATCCCCAAGGCAAAGAAAAGATCATCGATCTATGCGCCGCGCCCGGAGGAAAATCCTTTGGGGTTATGTGCATTGCGCCGGAGGCCGAGATCACCGCAATTGACATCTCGCTGGAAAAGTGCTCCATGATACAATTCTCTGCAAAAACTTTAGGGTTTTCAATTGAAGCCCAAAAGCACGATGCAAGGGAAGCGTGGCAAAAATGGCAAGGCAAATACAGCAAAGCGATTTGCGATGTGCCTTGCAGCGGTTTGGGCGCTTTGCGCCGCAAGCCGGAAATCAACTTGCGCCTGGATGAAAAGCATCTGGAGGCCTTGAGGGAGTTGCAGCCGCAAATCGCCTATAGCGCATATGAATGCTTGTCAGAAGGCGGCGTCATGCTCTATTCAACGTGCACACTGGGCACGGCAGAGAACGATGATGTTGTCCAGGGCTTGCTTGGCAAATACCCGTCAGCGCGCCTTGAGCCCATCAAGCTGCCTTTCGAGATGAAAAGCCGCCATGAAGAGCAAAATGACGGATTGTTGCGGCTGGCTACAGACAAAGATGATTCAGACGGTTTTTTTATAGCAAAAATAATGAAGGGGCGCTAGCAGGTTATGCCAGACAAATCTTTAGTTGAATATTGGATAAACGGCGGGTTGGAGGAGCTTTTAGAAAGCCTCGATGAGCCGAAATACAGGGCAGGCCAAGTATCAGGCTGGCTGGCAGGCGGGACACCCATTGAAAACGCCAGCAATTTGCCGGCAGCCTTGAGGCGGGGATTGTCAGCTGCCCACCCGTCCTTTTCCCTAGATATCGACAACAAATTCGAGGAGCAAAAAAGTTCAGTCAAAAAATACTTATATAAGACCTTTGATGGTATAATTATCGAAAGTGTCTTCCTTCCATACGACAAGGCTGACGCAATCTGTATTTCAACCCAAGCAGGTTGCAACATGGGATGCCTATTTTGTTCGTCCGGAAGAGATGGCTGTATCCGGAATTTGGACAACCATGAGATGCTCTCCCAGTTGCTGCTTATGCGAGGGTCAGAATCCAGCAAGATTCCCAATATTGTCCTAATGGGCAGCGGAGAGCCACTGGAAAACTACCTTAATGTCAAGAGCTTTATTGATTTTGTATGCTCCCAAAAAAGCCTCTTGTACTCTAAACGCAGGATTACCCTTTCCACATGTGGATTGCCAAATGGCATTTACCGAATGATTGCCGACAACTTGTTTGTAAATCTAGCTGTCTCCCTGCATTCAGCCATCCAAGAGCAGCGGGACGAGCTGATGCCCGCGATGAGGGCTTTTCCTTTGGCGAAACTGGCCAAGTCTGTAGCTGATTTCCGGTCAGCCTCAGGCAGGCGTGTGACCTATGAATATGCCGTAATTGATGGCTATAACGACTCGCCTAAAAATGCCAACGCCCTTGCGTCGCTCTTAGCCGGCTCTGACGCGTTGGTCAACCTGATTGACGCAAGCCCTAGCAATTTCAACCCGATACCCAACTCTAAGAACGCTCTGGCCAGGTTTGCCATGATGCTCAAGGACAAAGGGATTGAGCATACAATGCGCAGAAAGCTCGGAAGCAGCATTAATGCAGCATGCGGGCAGCTAGTAAGCTACAAAAAGTTCTACAATGATGATAATAACGAAGCCTGAGGTGCTTAATGTTCGCATATGGCAAGACACACAATGGAAGGCTTCGCGCTACAAATGAGGACCGCTTTATTTGCCTGAAAGCCGGGCGCTTTTGCGCTATGGCTATAGCTGACGGCATGGGCGGGCACAATGCAGGCGAGGTGGCAAGTAAAATTGCCGTAGATGAAATAGAGTCTTACTTTCTGGCCAATCCCAGCATTAAGGGCAGCCTGTTCGATATCTCCACTGATATCGAAAAACTCATCCAGACAATCAACACAAAGATACATGAGAAGTCAATAGACATAATTGAGCAGCAAGGGATGGGCACAACCCTCATACTCTGCGTAGCAGAAAACAATATTGCCAACATATACCACATTGGCGATTGCAGGGCTTATTTCTACAATGGGCAGTTCCTTAGGCAGATTACGAAAGACCATTCTCTTGTCCAGTTGCTGATTGACCAAGGACAGCTCACAAAGAGGGAAGCGGAAAACCATCCAAGAAAAAATGTTATAACTAGGGCTTTGGGAACTGATGAAGAAGTGGATGTAGACATATACACAGTTGTATTATCGGCAGGGGAAAAAATCATGCTATGCAGCGACGGGCTTTCAAACATGGTCGACACAACCACGATCCAAAAGGTTTTGTCTTCAATGGGGGCTTTGGAGGCAATCGACGAGCTTGTGGATCTCGCAAACGCTAACGGGGGCTTAGACAACATCACCGTAACTATTCAAGAGATGGAGGAAGCTGTATGAGTGGCTTGGTGGGCGAGATACTTGAAGAAAAATACGAGATAATCGAGCTAATCGGCCAAGGCGGGATGGCAATGGTTTACAAAGCCAAAGACATCAGGCTTAACAGGTTTGTCGCGATCAAAGTGTTGAAGTCCGAATTTATGGACAACGAGCAATTCTTAAAGAAGTTTATGCGTGAAGCGCAATCTGACGCAAAGTTGACCCATCCGAATATTGTCAATGTGTATGACATCGGCAGTGATGCGGGATTGTATTTCATAGTCATGGAGTTTATTGACGGCAAAACGCTCAAAGGGCATATAAAAGCCAAGAGAAAACTTAGCTCCCAAGAAACAGCCGAGCTTTGTTTGCCCATTGCCCAAGCGCTCCACCACGCCCATTTAAACAACATAATCCACCGGGACATCAAGCCCCACAATATACTGCTGACTTCTGCAATAGTCCCGAAAGTTGCAGATTTTGGCATAGCGAGGGCAATCACTTCCTCGACAATAACCGCGACTGAAGAAGCTTTGGGCAGTGTCCATTACATATCGCCTGAGCAGGCAAGGGGCGGGTTCCTCGACGCCAGGAGCGATTTATACTCATTAGGCATTATGATGTTCGAGATGCTCTTGGGATACTTGCCTTACGACGCTGATACGCCAGTGGCAGTGGCGCTCAAGCATGTGCAAAACAAGGTTCCGGACCCCTCCTCCCTTGATGACACGATCCCCAAGAATATAAGCCAGGTTGTCATCAACCTGACTAGAAGGAAAGCGGATGACCGGTACCAAAGCGCCACAGAGCTCATTTCAGACTTGAGAAAGCTCATAGAAGACCCCCTGTGCCAATTGCAACCCACATACGAAGAGGACACCTTTGACACTGCCGCAGAGATCCAGAGGTTTGAGGCCCGCAACCAGGAGCCGGAGCCCCAAGAAAAAAGGCAGGTCGCGCAGCCAAGCGGCAGGATGCGTATTGTGCTATTGTCTTTATTCGTTGTACTGCTTAGTGTTGGCGCAGTGCTGGCTTGGCTGATGAACAGGAAAGTTACCCTCCCACCGCTGGAAAAGATGAAATATAACGTGGCCATCGCCGAGATAGAAGAGCTCAAATTGAAGCACGAGGTGGTCTTTGAGCATAGCAAGGATGTCCCAGTCAACCTCGTTATCCGGACTGAGCCTGGCGCCGGGGACTCGGTTGAAAAAGGGAGTTATGTCATCCTTATTATCAGCAAAGGCCCTGCAAGGCGCGAGATCCCAGATGTGGTCGGCATGCAAGAGAACGCCGCAAAACTGAAAATTGAAGATGAGAACTTTTCATACGGCGAGATCAACTCGGAGTTTAATGACGAGATTGAAAAAGGGGTTGTCATTAGGCAGTCGCCTGAGGCTGGGGAGGTCATGGACGAGGGCACAGGAATTCTACTGTATATAAGCCTGGGCAGGGACATAGTCAAAGTGCCAAACGTGTCGAATTCAAATATGACTTTGACGCAAGCTACTGAGGAGCTTGCGAAAGCAGGCTTGAGGGTAGGGGACACCAAAAGAAAAGGCAATAGCAGTGCTCCGGGCATAGTAATCGAGCAGTCGAAAGCTGCCGGGACAGAGGTCGCTAGAAACTCTAAGATAGATTTGACAGTAAGCAAAGGCCCGCTAACCACAATCTCCCGAACGATCGATATGGGCTATGTATTGTCTGGCGTCACTGACGCGTATGTGCAAATCCAAGTTACAAGCTCTGTCGACGGCGAGCCTGAAGAAGAAATCTACGCTGACAGCTTCTTTCCCACAACCCAAAATACCCTTGAAATTGTGATCCAAGGGTATGTCAATGATGTGGTTGATTATTTCGTGTTTGTAGACGGTGTCCGAAAATACCAGAATTCTACTGTGATTAAATGATAGGGACAATAATCAAAGGTGTAGGCAGTTTTTATGATGTCCGGCTAGAAGACGGTACAATGGCAAGGTGCAGGGCAAGGGGCGGCTTCCGCAATAAGAAGCTTGTGCCAATAGCAGGCGACAAAGTCACTGTCGAGTTTATTGAAAACACGGAGCCTGCTATTGTCGAGATCCACCCCCGCAAGACCTACTTGCTGCGGCCCCATGTGGCAAATGCCACCAAGAGCATCATTGTATGCGCATTGGTGGATCCGCCAATTTCGTATATTGTCTTGGACAAAATGATTGCTTCAAATATGGCTGCAGGCTTGTCTGTAGCCATTTGTTTTAACAAGATAGACCTCGCAAGCGACGAGTTAAAAGAGTCAGTCTTGGCCGCGTATAGCGGTTGCGGGGCAAAGGTGTATTTGATCTCCGCTAGCCTAGGCATTGGGATCGAAGAGTTCAAAAAAGAGCTCACAGGGGCAATCAGCGTCTTCTGCGGCGCCTCAGGGGCAGGCAAGTCAACTTTTATTTCTTTCCTCTGCCCCGGTTTGGATATAAAGACTTCCGAAGTAAGCCGCAAAACCAGGACAGGGGTCGCCACAACCAGGCATTCCGAGCTCTACCAAACGGTTGACGGGGATTTTATACTGGACACCCCTGGCTTCTCGGCTTTTGACTCACCGATCCCGGCATCAGAGCTGTGGAGGTATTACCCGGAATTTTATGAGTATTCCGATTGCAAGTACTCCAATTGTTTGCATATAAATGAGCCCGATTGCAATGTAAAAACAGCAGTGGAAGAGGGCAACATCCCCCTGATCCGCTACCAGACATATGTCTTTATCCACAACCAGGCCAAAGAGCAAGCCAAGCCATAAATTAAACCAAACAATGCGAAAATATGAGAATGTTTGCTATCCATTAACGAAAACAGATGCCGGCGCGCTCGTTGGCATCTATTTTTGGATGTGTGCCCGGCATGGGCAACAGCTTGGCGGTGAAAGTCCGCTACAAGCTTTGCAGTGGGAACTGTTAGCCAATGGCAAGGGTGTGCGCCGCAAGGCGCGATCTGAAGGAAGCCGGAGGCAAAACCCTGGCCCGGCGAACAGAAATTGCATAAAAGGCGCAATTGGGGCGGGTAAGCCTGCATTAGAAGGCAAAGCCCAACACTGCACAAACCCCTTAGTGTAAATGCAGCGGGCAGATGGGGGGAAAGCAGTTGCCCTTGCCCGGGGAGGTCTCGCTAGGCTGCGCGGTGTGGAGCGAATAGGACCCCGCGTACAGAAGGGGCGCAGGGATGCGCCCTGAAGGCGAGAAGCCAGCAGAAGCCATAGTGCTTGGACACTAGCCTGAGGAAGGGCTGAACGGTCTTGGCCAATTAATCTAAAAGCAGGAAGGGAGGCGCACAGAATGCAGAATACTGGGCACAACAGTGGCCCAGGCTGCCCGCCAGGGGATAGGATGGAAGCCGAAGGGCTGCCGGGAGCGCAGAGCGCCGCCATGGCAAAAGAAGAGGAAAGAGGCAGTGCAGGCAATAGCCTTATTGTTCAGGTTGCCAGGAAGCCGAGCTTATTGGCAGCTTGCAAGAAGGTTCGGGCCAACAGAGGCGCGCCAGGAATCGGGATGGCCGTCGACGCAGCGCGCGATTACTTGGATGGGCATTGGAGGGAAATAGCGGAATCGCTTATAAACGGCGCCTATAAGCCCCAGCCTGCGAGGAGGGTGAACATGCCAAAGCCGGATGGCGGCACAAGGGCGCTAGGCATCCCGCGCGTGGCCGGCTGCGTGGTTGCCCAGCCGGTAGCCCAAGCGCCAGGGCCGGTATTTGAGCCGGGGTTTCCAGGCTCCAGCTATGGCTCCAGACCGGGGCGCAGCGCGCGACAAGCTGTCTCCAAAGCAAAAGAATATGTCCAGGAAGGCTACACGCGCGCAGCCGACATCGGCTTGGCAAAGCGCTTTGACACCATCAACCACGACATGCTAATGGATATGGTGATGGGCAAGGTTAAAGACAGGAAGGCTATCAAGCCCATAAGGGCATTCCTGAAAGGCGGCGCAATGGAAGGGGTCTTATTGCCGGAAACTGGCGAGGGCTCCCCCAGGGCCCGCCCCTGTCGCCCATACTTTCGAACGTCTATCTAACACGCTTTGACCAATGGCTTGAAGCTAGGGGGCACAGATTTGTCCGGTATGCGGGCGGCTGCAACATCTACCTAAAGAGCCAAAGGGCGGCCAGAGAGGGCAATGGCCAAGAGTGGAGCTCCTGGAAGGCAAAAGCATGAAGCTGGCAGTGGACAGGGAGAAAAGCCAGGCCCCGAGAGCATTCAAAGGCTCAAGCAAAAGACTAGGGCTATAACTAAGCGCAACAGAGGGCGAAGCTACGACATTATCGCAGCTGGGCTAAAGCGCTACACCGATGGAGATGGATGGCTCAACTATTACGGCATAGCAGATGCTAGAAGCATAATTGATGGCTTGAATGGATGGATCCGCAGAAGGCTGCGGATGTACATATGGAAGCAATGGAAGAAGGCCAGCAAACGTTTCAAGAGCCTTATGGCACTGGGAGCAAGCAGGCAGAAGGCATGGGAATGGGCGAATACGGGCAAAGGGTATTGGCGAATTGCTGGCAGCTGGATACTCTCGACCTCGATAACCAATTAACGCCTCGAAATGAGAGGGTACTCAGACATACTCAAGAAGCACGACTCTGTGCATATTAAGTACCGAACCGCCTAGTACCGGACGGTATGCTATGGTGGTGTGAGAGGTCGGGGAGGGCGGCCTCCCCTCCTACTCGATTCCAGTAGACAATCTACTTCAGTTTGGACAATTCTAGCTTAGTTTATGCTCTTGTTGAGCAATGCGCTGGAAGAAATGACAAGTCTTCTTGCCCCCGTTCAAGGGCAACATGGAATAGAAGCTAAGCGTTTGCTTTTTGTTCTGCTTCCCGTTTTTGGAGCATTTCGATGTTCTCAGCTGCATATTCTTTTGCCTTTTCATCAGAAATCTTGTAGAAGAAGAACATGATGATAGCATAGACAACATAGAACGAGGCTGCGGTAAACCCAATCAACCTAGTGAATGTTTCCGGGTTGGCAATCACCCTTTCAACTGCGCTATATCCCCCCGAGTTCAATAGCCAGGAGACAATCACTGATGAGAAGAAAAACCCTAGCTTGGTGGTGACGCCAAACATTGACATTGTGAAAGTCCTGTTGTCAACGCCTGTCTCGTGCAGTTGGTACTCGCCGCAGTCCATGTAAAGTGTTGCGGCGACTGTGCTGATAAAAGTAATGCTTGCGCTGGCGATTGAGAAAAAGACAATGTAGATCCAAGGATTGGTTCCAGTGAACAAGCCCAAGCACGAGTATGAGATTATGCACATGACTGCCGTCAGCCGCCCAGAATTCCGTTTGCCCATTTTTCTGGCAATAGGCGCCAAGAGGAATGAGCTGGCTACTGCGAGGATAGCGGAGATTGACAAGTACTGTGCCATCATTGCCGGCCTTCCAGCTACATAGGTGAATACATACATAGCGATGCCAGATAGCGTTGTCATAACTGTAGCGCGGCAGGTGTCTCCAATCATCAAAAAGATAAGTTGGGGGTTTTTTAGTGTGCTTGCGACCATTGTGCTTATTTTGACGCTCCCTGCCCCTGACGATTTGAAATTCGGGTCATATTGCTCATACTGGCCCGTGCTGCGGTATAGCTGAGTGTAGCCAAGTATTCCAATGGTTATGCAGAGAAGCTGGGTGGTTGTGTACCCATCCATACCTCTGCCCTCAAAGAAGAGGATGACGTTGATGACCGTAAGGGAGGTCAGGAACCTCGACAGGTTTTGGCCTTGGATATTCTTGGCGGTTATGCTCATCCTGGCATCCGTGTCTGCGCCTGCGATTTTCCTGATCATAGAGTTGGATGAGACTTGCATAAAGCTCATTGCCCCGCCATAGAACATATACCCTATAAATATTTGGACATATTTTCCGAATTCAGGAATCGGGAAATTGATGAAAAGCAGTGTAGTCCCGAAACTGACCATAAACGGCCCGTAGAGCAGCCATGAGCGGTATTGCCCCCGTTTTAGTTGTATCTTCTGGACTATGACCCCTGACACCAGGCTCAATAGAAGATCCCCGAACCGGGCGACACTCAAAGCAGCTGCCGTCATGGTTGTGGAAATCATCATGCGCTCTGTTGCATAAAAGTTGATATAGCTTCCGGCTATATTGTTGCCAATTGCTTGGCAAATAGTGGCAATCATGAATATGTAGGGCATCTTAGTATCAAAACCCTTTTTTTCTTCAATTAACTCAGACATTTCTCCTCCTTAAAATGTTTGTTCTAATCTCCAGCACTTTGCGCTTTAGTTCATCTTACCACAAATAGAATGTAAAAAAATAAATATTAATTATTATTTAAATTTGAATACATGTCCATAAAAAACAGCAAACCAGCCTGCACTTGCTATTTCAGAATCTATCAGGGATAATTATATTACAAGGGCTTTTTTTCTTCTATACGCTATATAGCTTGGCTATCTCAACCCAAAAATTAAGGATGCCTTGGTATACAACGCCAAAATCGGGCTCTTCAGCGAGAAACCGAGCGTCATGGTCGCGCGGGAACCTGTCCGTATTATCTAGCTCGGCTTCCTCCATGCCTGCTGTGTCTACGCTCTTGTCTAGTTGCGCGCTGGTGGAAAGAAGGGGCTGACGCACAACTACTAAAACCAGGGTCAGCAGCCCCTAAAAGCACAAAAACTGGCCTATTGCCGCCGCAAAGCAGCAATAAGCCAGTTTTTCCGTTTTTCGTATCTTTTCAAGCATGCATAGCCGCACAACAAACAAGCCGCAAGCGATGTGATGCTTGCCGCCAATTATTGCCTTGGCTCAATGTTACGCGACGAATTGCAACACTACACTGGCGACACTTTATTATCATTATCGCTATTTTTTTTGCACAATAGCGACATATTGCTATCGGCATTGCATCTAGCGAGCTGGAAACGACATGCTTCAGCGCCAAGTCAAAGTGCTCATAACAAATGAAAGATATCTACAAATTCTTGTATCGGCTACTAGGATGTCATTTTTTTTTATCAAAAGCATAAAAAATACTCGAAATATACCGATATACGGCTATACTTGTATGTTAAATATCTTTAAAAGTGCAACACCAATGCGAAAGGCCTTCAGGATTGTAATTTTTGCCTCCAGAAGGCCATTCGTAGTTTTTTCTAAAGAGGGGCTTTTGCAACAGCTCCATAGAAGAAGGAAGCTAAGCTTTTTGTTCTGCTTCCTTTTTTTCGAGCATTGCGAAGTTTTCAGCGGCATATTCTCTTGCCTTGTCATCAGAAATTTTATAGAAAAAGAACATGATGACACCATAAACAGCATAAAATGAACCTGCAATGAACCCGATCATCTGAGTGAACCTTGCTGGGTTTGCCATTACCCTCTCAACTGCGCTATATCCCCCAGACTCCAATAGCCAAGAGACAAGCACTGATGAGAAGAAAAACCCTAGCTTGGTAGTGACGCCAAACATCGATACCGTGAAAGTCCTGTTGTCAACGCCTGTTTCATGCAGTTGGTACTCGCCGCAGTCCAGGTAAAGGGTTGCCGCGACTGTGCCGATAAATGTAATGCCTGCGCTAGAAATTGAGAAAAAGATTATGTAGACCCAAGGATTTGTTCCAGTAAACAAGCCCATACAAAAGTATGAGATCGTGCAAATGACTGCTGTCAGCCTTCCGGAATTCCGTTTGCCCATTTTTCTGGCAAGAGGCGCTAAGAGAAATGAGGAAGCGACTGCGAGAATAGCGGATATTGACAAGTATTGTGCCATCATAGCCGGCCGTCCTGCTACATAAGTGAACACATACATGGCAATACCGGAGAGCGTTGTCAAAACTGTAGAGCGGCAGGTGTCTCCAATCATTAAAAAGAGAAGCTGCGGATTTTTCAGCGTGCTGGCAACCATTGTGCTTGTCTTGACGCTCCCTGATCCTGACGATTTGAAATTCGGGTCGTATGACTCGTATTGGCCTGTGCTGCGGTAAAGCTGTGTGTAGCCAAGTATGCCGATTGTTATGCAAATAAGCTGGGTAGTTGTGTATCCGTCCATGCCCCTGCCCTCAAAGTAGAGGATGATGTTGATAACCGTAAGCGAGGTTAACAATCTCGACAGGTTCATGCCTTGGACTACCCTGGATGTAATACTCATCCGGGCATCCGAATCCGGTCCTGCGATCTTCCTGATCATAGAGTTGGACGAGACTTGCATAAAGCTCATAGCCCCGCCATAGAACATGTAACCTATGAATATTTGGACATATTTTGCGAATTCAGGTATTGGGAAATTGATGAATAGCAATGTGGTCCCAAAGCTGACCAAAAAAGGGCCATAAAGCAGCCATGAGCGGTATTGCCCCTTTTTCAGCTGCAGTTTCTGGACAATGCCGCCTGACACCATGCCCAAAAGAAGATCCCCCATTCGGGAAGTGCTCATAACAACCGCCAACATGGTTGTGGAAATCAACATACGCTCTGTTATGTAGAAGTTGATATAGCTTCCAGCAATATTGTTGCCGATTGCTTGGCAAATGGTGGCAATCATGAATACATAAGGGATTTTAGGGTCTAAACCCTTTTTTTCTTCAATTAAATCAGACATTTCTCCTCCTTAAAATGCTTGTTTCTAAACTCCAGCACTCTGCGCTTTAGTTTATCTTACCATAAATAGAATGAAAAAATAGAAATATTAATTATTATTTGAATTTGAAAAGACATCCAAGAAATAAATAGCAAGGCTGCCCAACAGTAAAGGCGGCCTTGCTATTTCAAGCTCTATTATATTTAAACGGGTTTAGTTTCTACTTTGTGCTGTATAGCTTTGACTATCTCGACCAATGGGATTATAGTGATTGACAATCCCAATGCGACGACCAGCTCTCGAAGCGTCAACGCTTCGAGGGAAAACAGAGTCTCAAGAGCTGGCACATATATGACTAACAACGTCAAAGCCAAAGCAATGCCCATCGTCACCCAAAGCAGCGTATTGCGCGTTTGCAGCGAAAAAATGCTCTTTCGTTGGGAACGCATGTTGTAGGCGTGGAAGATTTCGCACATTGACATTGTCAAAAACGCTGATGTCATAGCGACTTCATGTATGTCCCAATTGTCAACAATAAAATATGAGGCGAGCGTCAGGATTGTAACCAAGATGCCTTGGTACACAACGTCAAAACCGAGCCCTTCAGCAAAAATCCCAGCGTTCGGGTTGCGCGGGGGCCTGTCCATTATATCAGGCTCGGCTTCCTCCATGCCCAAGGCGACTGCCGGAAGGCTGTCAGTGACCAAGTTGATGAACAGCAGGTGCACAGGCTTGAAAAGCACAAAGCCCATTAAAGTAGCTACGAAGATTGATATTACTTCAGCGAGGTTGGAGCCGAGCAAGAACTGTATGGTTTTTTTGATGTTGTCATATATCCTGCGCCCTTCCTCTACTGCAACGACGATTGTGGCAAAATTGTCGTCGGCAAGAACCATGTCGGCAACATTTTTGGTGACATCTGTCCCTGTTATGCCCATGCCAACGCCGATATCCCCAGATTTGATAGCAGGGGCGTCATTGACCCCGTCTCCGGTCATCGCAGTGATAAATCCTTTTTTCTTCCACATTTCAACGATCCGCACTTTATGCTCAGGCTGTACTCTGGCGTATACAAATGTGTTGGAGACCCTCTCCTCGAACTGCGCATCGCCAAGCTCGTCAAGCTCGCTGCCAGTCATAGCTTGGCTGGCATCAGCAATGATGCCGATTTCTTTGGCTATGGCAACGGCTGTCTCCTTGTGGTCGCCTGTGATCATGACTACTTTTATCCCTGAGGAGTCGCAGGACTCGATAGCAGCTTTGACTTCAACCCTTACCGGGTCGATCATGGCTTCCAGGCCGACAAAAGTCATCTCTCTTTCGATGTTGGCAAAACCGGTGTTTTTAGGCACGCTGTCCCAATCCCGGTATGCGCATGCCAATACCCGCAGGGCCTTGTCGGCGTATTCCCTGTTTTGGTCTAGTATTTTGCCCCGTGAGGACCCGTCGAGCTCAATGCGTTTCCCGCCAAGGATTGCATGGGTGCACACATCCAAGACCTCTTCTGGCGCGCCTTTGGTGAATTGTATATATCCCCTGGTCGTTTTATGTATTGTGGACATCATTTTGCGCATGCTGTCAAACGGGGCTTCAGCTTCGCGCGGGAATTCGCGGTCAAGCTCGTTCTTGTTGAACCCATGCTCCTGCGCAAAAACAATTAACGCGTTTTCGGTGGGGTCGCCAATTACCTGGCCGTCCGGGGCAAGCTCAGAATCGCAGCACAAGGCCATTCCCCTGGCAAGCAACTCGGCATCGCCATAATACTCCATAACCGTCATTTTGTTTTGTGTCAGTGTGCCTGTCTTGTCGGAGCATATGACTTGGGCGCACCCCAAAGTCTCTACTGCTGTCAGCCGGCGGATGATCGCCCTGCGTTTTGCCATGTTGGTGACGCCGATTGACAGCACTATAGTGACAACTGCCACCAAGCCTTCTGGTATCGCTGCGACTGCCAGCGAGATTGCAAGCATGAAGCTGTGGATAGCCACTTCGGCATTCAACTCCAGAGCCCTCGTCAATTGGACTGCGAAAACAATTGCGCACACACCTAAAACAAGTATAGTGAGTATCTTGGACAACTGGTCAAGGCGTTTTTGCAGCGGAGTCTGGTTTTCCTCAGTGCTCTGGATGATGCTGGCGATTTTCCCCATCTCTGTAGCCATGCCGACAGCGCAAACAACTCCCTCGCCCCTGCCGTACACTACCCCGGAGCTCATATATGCCATATTCTTGCGGTCTCCAAGAGGCACCCTGTCGCCTTCGACAGGGCTAAGCTTTGACACAAGCTTGTCTACAGGGACAGACTCGCCTGTCAACGCCGCTTCCTCAATCCTCAAGCTTGCAGAAAGTGTAAGGCGAAGGTCCGCAGGCACTGTGTCTCCTGCTTCTAATAGGACAATATCGCCCAGAACCAGTTCTGCAGCCGGGATCTGCTCCAATGACACGCCGCGGCGGACCTTCGCTGTGGAAGCGGTCATTTGCTGCAATGCTTCGATGGCTTTCTCGGCTTTGCTTTCTTGGACAACCCCAAGTATGCTGTTGATTATTACAACTGTCATTATGATGCCGGCTTCCGCGAACTCCTGCACACTTCCGTTTTCGTAGATGGCAAGAGCAATGGAAACTGCGGCAGCCACGAGCAGGATCAGCACCATCGGGTTTATTATCTGCTCTATCAGCCGCAAAGCCAGGCTTTTGCCTTTTGCTTTGTCTAATTCGTTCCTGCCGTTCTCGGCTAGCCTCCTAGCCGCTTCTTCCTGTGTCAAGCCGGCTTCGCTTGTGTTTAGCCAAGCGATGGCATCGGCGACACTTTCGAGAAAAAAATTCATCACATTTTGGCGCAGGATACCCCGCCTTTATAGAGCGGGGGGGGTATGCGCCCCCTCCTTATTCTGTCAAGTGCGGCTTGATTGCTTGTACAAAACTTGCCCAATTTGCCGCCCGCCAGCGACAAAAAACCGGGACTGCCAGCCCTTTTCGCACCAAGGTTTGGAGTTATTCAGCTAAAGCTTTTACTATCAAACCATAAAGCGCGGGGTTTTGGGGAACATAAAAGTTGTGCAGGATTCAATTCAAAAGCAGATCTCTAGCCCCAAGCGTTTAGCCTAGCCAAACAAAGGGCTGCTCCTGGGCCTATCGAAATACCCTCCACTAAAAAGGCTGGGGCATAAAGCATCATCCCATAAAAAAATACGCTTGCATTGCGTGGACTTTTCTTGCTACTTTGTAAAAGGCACTTGCTCGCTGGTTTTTTTCAACAAAGACAACTGCGTCTTAAAGTCAATCTCGCCGACCTCTTCCAAGCTGTTAAAATGCTGGTATTTGATCACTGCGATCAAAGTCTCATTGTCAAACAAGCCATCGAGGTCTTTTGCCGGGTCCAAATATCCAAGCTTGGCCAATGTTTGCTGGCAACGGAGTATTTCGCGGCCCTTTTGCCCTTTGACATAAGGCGGCTTTTCCAAATCGAGCCTGCGCATTGTCGCAATGCCCAACAGCCCAGTGCTTTCCAGGCCAGCGTCGCCTTGGTACTTTGACAATGCTTCTTGGAACTCTTCATCGTAATAGTCGCCGTCAGCTTCTTCCAAGTATCCTAAATAGTATAATACCCGCTTGTATTTGTAGATGATTGGTGAAGAGTCGCCTGAGACAAAAAGGTTGCTGGACTGCCGGCGCTCGCTGTAGCTGTTGGTGTATGACAAATACATCGACTCGGCTGACAAATCTATGTAGGACGCATTCCCAAGATCGAATTCAGACTCGAATGAAGTGAAAAGGATCATGAACAACACTGCTCCTGCCAGATATGCCAGATAGTTTTTTATCTTCAAATTTCAACCTCAAGTTATGGATTAAATTCTACCACAATTCAATGCTGTAGTAGATAATTGCGCCAAAACGCCTTGCAATTAATCAAAAAATCTGAATTTCTCATTAATAATCCTATTTCAAATTGAATATTAGGACACGAGGTGAACCAATCGCACTTTTTTCTTGGCTCTAATTCGAAATCACCATAGATGCAGCATAAATAACCATTTTCGTATATCTATCCATGGATACAAATATTGATTGTGCCTTCTTGTATGCCCCACGCATACAAAATCGCAAACGCGCCCCCAAATCCTGATTGCAGGCAAGGAAAATTATCAGAGAAGAGTGCATCGACAACACTTTTCGACAGCCAAAGGGCAAACCTTTCCACTTAGTTGCCAAACAATTGCCAAGAATGGCGGCAAAGACTTTAGTTGATCGGACAAATAATATATAATTAAGTAAAAATCACATATTGTACAGCTATGCGTTTTAATGATGAAGTAAAAAACTATGTGTGCCTTTCCCTTCCCAAAGGCTTGGTGGCGAGTGAATCTGTGCTTGCAGGGGCGATCCAGTCAAGCGCAGTGCCGGTTATAAAGGGGAGGGGCCAAGTGTCCCTGGCCTTGGATACCGACAGCGCGGCAGTTGCCAGGTGTATTTTCAAACTAATCGGGGAAGTCTTCGGTTTCAAAGCCCAGATTGTTGTCAAGCGGACGAACCAGTTCGGCGAAAAAACCACCTACACAGTCCAAATGCCAAACACGCCCCAATCCGAGGAAGTGATGATGACCTTTGGCATCGAGCTTGGCGTGCAAAGGGAAGTTGGATTGTCCCACACAAGGGATGAGGCAAGCGCTCGCGCTTACTTGGCGGGCGTTTTCCTGATGCGCGGATATTGCTCAGACCCTTCAAAAAGATGCACGGTGGAGTTCACTTTCACAAACCAAGAGTATGCCCGCTCTTTCATAGTGTTTGCCAAAAGCATGGGGCTGGAATTGAAGGAGCTGAAAAAACAGAATTATTATACAGCGTTTTCAAGCAAACAAGCAGACGAGTCAAGCTTGCTTGCGTTGATAGGCGCAAACGACCATTTTTTGAAGCTAGAAGACAAAATCGCGATGAAAGAGATGAAAAACCGGCTTCACCGGGTCATCAATTGTGAAACCGCCAACATGAACAAGATGGTTGACAGCGCCACACGCCAAATTTTAGCTATTGAGACCCTCCAAGACAAGGGGGAGTACCAACGGCTGCCGGAGACGCTGCTATATGCGGCCCAGCTGCGCTTGGACAACCCGGAAAGCTCCTTGTCGGAAATCGCAAAGATCGGCAACATCAGCAAGTCGACTCTTGACAAGCGCTTGCGCAGCATCATAGAGCGCGCAGGCATTAAATAATGCCGCATCGCGATAATAATGCTTGCTAGGTAGGTAAAGTGGGATATGGCAAAAGCTGCAACAAAATCTGCCAAGAAGAAAAAAAGCACAAGCAAGAAAGTTCAAAAGAAGGATTCAATCGTAAGCGAAATCAAAGGTTTCTGCCTTGTCGCGCTTGGCGCTTACGGCTTTTTTTGCATTGTCGCCAATCACGACCCTGGCGCCATAGGCGCAGTCGCCAGCGCGCTTTTATACAAGTTTTTCGGAGGCGTTGGGCAATTTGTCCTAATTGGCGCAATCATAATAAATGGCGTGCTGCTCTTCAAACACAGCAGCGAGCTCGACAGGGGGCAGCATATATTCTTTACATACATACTGGCTGCCAACGCCCTGGTCGCCATTGCGCTCATGGACAGGTCAATGGACGAGTTGTCATTGTTTAAACCGAACTTTTACAAGAATATCGTTGAGGGATCCTCAAGCGCAGGCCTTTGCGGGCATTTTCTGGCAAAACTGCTCAGCCAAGCCTTGGGCAGGCCCGGCGCATGGATTGTAGTCGCTTTGGCGAGCATTGTGGCTTTCTTGTCAATTTTTAGAAAAAGCATTGCAGGGGCGGTTCAAAACGGCTTTGTTGCCGTTAAGAAAAAGTGGGCAAACAGGCCCCATAGGGAAAAGAAAGCCAAAACAAAGTTGGCAAGGGCCAAAGTTTCCCCGCTGCCAGTTTCCCCTGATGCAGCCAAAAACTTAGACACTACCGAGATCTTTGCCTATTCAGGGTCGGAAAAACCGGCGATTAAGATAAGCCCTGAAGACGCTTTTGCGCAAAAGGCGCCTGTGCCTGCAGCCCCGGCAAAGCCAAAAAACATTTTTGGCGCTCTTGCCCGCCCTGGCACAGACAACTATGAGAAACCGCCCTTGTCCCTTTTAGACGAGCCAAAGGATGCCATTTCCGGGTCAGCCAGGCAAGCAGAGGTCTATGCGAATGTGGGTTTGCTTGAAAAAGCTCTCAAAGACTTCTCGATTGACGCGTCTGTCTCTGAAGTGAGTGTGGGGCCTACGGTCACACGCTACGAGCTTATGCTTAAACCTGGGATCAGGGTCAGCAAGGTCGTAAACTTGTCGGACGATTTGGCGATGGCGTTGGCGGCGAAGAGAGTGCGCATTGAAGCGCCGATCCCTGGGAAGAGCGCCATAGGCATTGAAGTCCCGAACAAAGAAGTTTCTTTAGTGCATTTCTCCCAAATAGCCACTTCAAAGCTGTTCGCAGACCATGAGTCGCCTCTTGCGATCGCCTTGGGCAAAGACTTGACTGGCAGCGACTTGGTTTTGGATATAACAACCATGCCCCACCTTTTGATAGCCGGGGCCACAGGGTCAGGCAAAAGCGTGTGCATAAACGCGATGATAATGTCTATCCTCTACCACTCTTCCCCCGAGGAAGTGCGCATGATACTCATTGACCCCAAAATGGTCGAGTTGAGCGTATATAGCGAAATCCCCCATCTGCTGATCCCTGTGGTCACCGACCCCAAGAATGCCGCTGGCGCCCTGGGGTGGGCTGTCAAGGAAATGACAAAAAGGTACGAGATGTTTGCGGAAAGCAAAGTTCGCGGCATCGACCCTTACAACCAAAAAGCGAAAGAGGCTGGCAAAGAACACATGCCCCATATCATACTAATAATCGATGAGCTTAACGATTTGATGATGGTGAGCGCCCAGCAAGTCGAGGCTTCTATCATCCGCTTGTCCCAGCTGGCCAGGGCTGCAGGGATACACCTTGTCCTCGCTACCCAAAGGCCGTCAGTCAACGTGATTACAGGCGTGATCAAGGCCAACATCCCTACAAGGATCTCTTTTGCTGTTATGAGCCAAGTCGACTCAAGGACTATACTGGATTCAAGCGGGGCGGAAAAGCTGCTAGGCAGGGGCGACATGCTATACTTGCACCAGAGCCAGAACTCGCCGATCCGGGCGCAGTGCGCTTATGTCAGCGACAAAGAGATCGAGCGTGTTGTCGAGTTTGTGAAGAAAAAAAGCAAGGCGGACTATGACGAGGGTGTCATTGCAGGAGTGAAAAGCGCGGCTCTGGACGGGCCGTCAGCCGCTTTTGGCTCTGATGACGACTATGGGGATGAGCTTTTGCCTAAAGCGATGGAAATCGCTTTTGAGAAGAATATAATTTCCACATCCACAATCCAGCGCAGGCTCAGGCTGGGCTATGCGAGAGCCGGCAGGATTATAGACGAGATGGAAGACCGCGGCTATATCAGCGAAGCGGACGGGTCAAAGCCCAGGAAAGTTTTAATTACACAGGAAGAGTATTATGGAACAACCTTCGAGTAAATCTTTTTATATAGTCACCTTAGGCTGCGACAAAAACACTGTTGACAGCGAAAAGCTGGCCCATGCCCTCTGCAGCGCAGGCTACGAGCAAACCAGCGAGCCGGGAGGCGCCGATGCGATAATTATCAACACATGCGCTTTTATCGATCCGGCAAAAGACGAGTCGGTAGAAATGGTTGTCAACTCCCTTGAGTATAAAAAAGGGGATAGCGAAAAAAAAATAGTTGTCGCGGGTTGCCTGGGGGAGCGCTACGCAAAAGAGCTGTTAGAGGAGTTGCCAGGCATCGACTTGGTGACTGGCGCCAACAACTTCATGGATGTCCCAAAGCTGCTCGGGCAAGTTTTTGAAGGCGGGCTGCCCGGGAAGGCGATAACCAAACCGGAACTGGCAAACCAGCAAAACTTCACCGGCAGGATCATCTCAACCCCTTCCCACTACGCCTACATAAAGATTTCTGAAGGCTGTGACAAGAACTGCGCCTTTTGCATCATCCCCCAGCTCAAGGGCAAACAAGTAAGCCGGACTATTGAAGACATCCTCCAAGAGGCAGAGAGCTTGGCTGACAGCGGAGTTGTAGAGCTGATCTTGGTGGCCCAAGACACTGCAAGCTATGGCGCCGACATATATGGGCGCTTGGCGCTTGTGGATTTGCTTGCCCGGCTGGAGCAAGTAGGCGGGATTTCATGGATAAGGGTCATGTATGCATATCCTGACAATATCACTGTAGAGTTGCTTGAAATGATGGCAAACTCGACAAAAGTCCTTTCCTACATTGATATGCCCCTGCAGCATGCCTCTGGCAAGGTGCTCGCCCGCATGGGGCGCCCGACGAGCTATGAGGGCATGAAAACCCTTATTGAAAAAGCGCGCGGCCTTATGCCGGGCATCGCTATCCGCTCCGGGTTTATTGTCGGGTTCCCTGGCGAGGATGACGAGGATGTCGACTGCCTAGTGTCTTTTTTAGAAGAGATGCGCTTGAGCAAAGTAGGTGTGTTCATATACTCCCAAGAGGAAGGCACCTTGGCCGCAGGCTTTTTGGAGCAAGTGCCGGAAGGCGTCAAAGAGCAGCGGATGGCAAGGGCTATGCTTGCCCAAGAGGAGGTCTCTAGCTCAATATTATCCGGGTTTGTCGGCTCCAAGCTGGACGTGCTCATTGACGAGGAAGGCCAGGACGGGTACTATGTCGCAAGGAGCTATATGGACGCGCCTGACATTGACGGGGTTGTTTATGTATACACAAACTTGAAGCTTAAAGCAGGGGATTTTTGCACAGTCACAATAACTGACTCAATGGAACACGACTTAATTGCTGAATTGGAATAATATTATTATGAATAAAGTAAAATTAAAGCTCAACTTGCCAAACAGGATCACATTATCCAGGATTTTAGTAATCCCTGTGTACATGGTTTTGATGTATTATGGAACCAAGTGGACTATTATTTCTGCAGGCATCCTGTTTATCGCCGCGTCAATCACAGACTCGATTGATGGCTATATTGCCCGCAAAAACAACATGGTGACTGATCTAGGCAAGTTTTTAGACCCATTGGCGGATAAGCTGCTGGTCCTGACAGCTGTGATCATTTTGCTGGGCCAGGGCAGGATCAATTCTGTGCCTGTGGTGGTCATCACTGGCAGGGAGCTGATTGTAATGTCGCTACGGACAATGGCCGCGCTAAAAAACCGTGTTCTTGCAGCTGATGTATACGGAAAAATCAAGACAATTGCCCAGCTGATCGCCATCTCTGCCATGCATTTTGAGCAAGTAATGGCCAGTTTTATTATCTTCACCCCATTAGTCAACGCGCTGTTTTTTTTCTCAGTTGTGATGACCGTTTTGTCAGGCATCAATTATGTCGGCAAAAACTTGGATGTGATCAGCGAATGAACGCAGCTATCATCTGCATTGGCGATGAGGTCCTTAATGGGGATGTCATCAACACCAATGCCGCCTTTGTGTCCTTGGAGCTTAAAAAGTGCGGCATCGACATAATGTGCCACATGACTGTCGGGGACGACCCTTCTGCTATAAAGAAAGCAATCCAGGCTGCACAGCAGAAAACTGATATAATCATCACCACCGGAGGGCTGGGGCCGACTAAGGACGATTTGACAAAACAAGCTGTATGCGCTGCCATAGGCGCAAGCTTGGAGTTCAACCAGCAGATACATAATGCCCTCCTTGAGAGGTACGCAAGCCGCAACACGCCTATGCCACAAAACAATTTAAGCCAGTGCTATATTCCAAAGGGCGCGACGCCTTTGCCAAACGCAAACGGCACAGCCCCGGGTGTCTATATGGAGCATAACGCCAAAACTTATGTGATGCTTCCAGGCCCTCCCAGGGAGATGGAGTGGATGTTCCATGAATATGTCTCAAAAGAGCTATCCGCCAAGACAAGCAAAACTGTTTTTGAAAAATGCTATATGCTGTCTGGCATTGGCGAGTCGGCCGCAGAGGAACTGCTGCGCGACACAGTGGCAGAAGACGCCACATATGCATTCAATACATATCTGACTTATTCCGGGTTGATGGTCAAAGCAGTGGCAAAAGGAAAAAACGAGCATGAAGCCAAAGCTATCCTTGAATCAAAGGATTTTTTGGTCAAAGCAGCCATCAAGGAGCATTTATACTCTGAGGAAAAGGCGGAGCTGTGGGAAGTCGCAAACAGAATCCTTCTGGAAAACGGCCTGACCATCGCGAGCGCCGAGTCCTTTACCGGAGGGCTTTTTGCAGAGCTTCTGACCAGGACCCCGGGCATGTCCGCATCTTTCATCGGCTCAATTATCGCGTACACTAACGCCCAGAAAGCCAAGCTGTTGGGTGTCAAAGAAGGGATCTTGGCAAAATACGGGGCAGTCAGCAGCCAAACAGCATATGAAATGGCTTGCGGGGCAAGGGAAGTATTCAGTTCTGATATAGCCGTGTCATTTACAGGGAACGCCGGGCCAGGCGAATCTGAGGGCAAAAGTGCAGGGCTTGCATATATAGGGATTAATTTTAAAGGGAAAACCCTAGTTGAAGAGAATAACTTCAGAGGGGACAGGGACATGGTGCGTGCCAGGGCTGCCAACAGGGCATACCATCTTTTGTATGGGCTAGCCGCAAGCGAGCAGCTTGCAAGGCTAGAAAAAAAATAATAATTAAGTGAGGCGCCAAAAAGATGTCTGACGACAAGCAAAAAAACCTTGAACTAGCGCTAAAAAGCATAGAAAAAGCATTTGGCAAAGGATCGGTGATGAAGCTGGGCGAAAAAACAGCAGAACTGATTCCAGCAATATCCACTTCTTCACTTTCTTTGGACATAGCCCTTGGCGTGGGGGGTGTGCCAAGAGGCAGGATCATCGAAATATACGGTCCTGAGTCATCGGGAAAGACAACTGTCGCGCTGCACATAGTGGCTGAAGCCCAAAAGAACGGGGGCATCGCCGCGTTTATCGATGCAGAGCATGCCCTTGACCCGATCTATGCCCGCGCCATTGGTGTGGATATCGATGAGTTGATAGTGTCCCAGCCTGATACAGGCGAGCAGGCTCTCGAGATATGCGAAGCCTTGGTCAGGAGCGCAGCGCTGGATGTGGTTGTTGTCGACTCCGTCGCGGCATTGGTGCCAAAAGCGGAAATTGAAGGGGAGATGGGGGATGCCACAATGGGCGCCCAAGCGCGCCTGATGTCCCAGGCGCTACGCAAGCTGGCAGGCAGCATCAGCAAATCCCAAACCACAGTTATCTTTATCAACCAGCTACGGATGAAGATCGGTGTTATGTTTGGCAACCCGGAAGTTACTTCGGGAGGCAATGCGCTCAAGTATTACTCCTCTGTGCGTATAGATGTGCGAAAAGGGGAGGCAATTAAAAATGGCCAGGATGTGCTTGGAAACAGGATCAAGGCGAAAGTAGTGAAAAACAAGGTTTCCCCGCCTTTCAAGTCGGCAGAGTTTGACATAATATTTGGCAAAGGCATATCAAGGGAAGGGGATGTGCTGGATATCGCCACCAAAGTGGACATCATCGACAAGTCTGGGGCATGGTTCTCATACAACAATGCAAACATCGGCCAAGGGCGCGAGAACGCGAAAAAGTACTTGGCTGACAATCCGGATATTTTGCGCGAGATTGAGGCCAAGGTCAAAGAGGTCGTTATCGCAAAACCGACCATCTCTTACGAGGAGTCTCCAAATATCTTCGACGACGCAGAAGAGTATGCCGAATAGATAGCTAAAACAAACAAACAAGCAGGCTGGATAGAAAAATCCTTGCCTGCTTGTTTTTCAAGAGGGCTATGTTGCCTCTACTTCGTGCGTTTTTTGACTGCTTCCCGCAGAATAAACTCGATTTGGCTGTTGATGGATCTCAGGTCGTCTTCTGCCCAGGAAGCGATTTCGTCCCATAAAGACGGGGCGAGTCTCAAAAGCACTTGTTTTCTGGCGTTTTCTTTGTTCTTCAAAGCTTTTTCCCGCTTCAGAACTTCTTCCTCTAGCGTTTTTATCCGCTCAAGCCTATTAACCAACTGCTCTTCCCGGTCGGTGCTTTCCATTTGCTACGCTCCTTATTTGCTCTAGCTAGAGAGCTTTTTAATAGATCGATCCGCTATTGATTATTGGCTGGGCATCCCGGTTGCCGCAAAGCACCACCAGCAAGTTGGAGACCATAGCAGCTTTTCTCTCCTCATCCAATAGCACTATTTCCTCGTCGCCCAGCTTCTCGATTGCCATCTTCACCATTCCCACTGCGCCATCAACAATCTTTTGCCTTGCGGCAATGATTGCCACTGCTTGTTGCCGCTGGAGCATTGCCGCAGCGATTTCCTCGGCATATGCGAGATGCGTGATCCTGACATCATCGATGACAAGGCCAGTGAAGTCAATCCTGCTTTGCAGATCGCTTTGCATAGTGTCGGCGATTTCTAGGGAGCTGCCCCGCAAGGTTTTTTCACGCACTGCCTCGTCACCCTCGTCTTCGGCGAACACGTCATAGGGATACAAGCGCGCAACATTCCTTATCGTCGAGTCAGTTTGGATGCCCAAGTACTCATAGTAGTTTTCCACTGCGAACACCGCTTTTGTGGGATCCTCCACATGCCATATTACAACCGCCCCAATAATTATCGGGTTTCCCAAAATATCGTTGACCTTTTGGCGTTGGTTGCCGAAGGTTTGCATCTTCAATGAAACAGTCTTGGTGACTTGGGTAGCCGGAATTGCTGTGCCCCCTTGTCGTGCCGCAGCAGTAGCTTCTTTTCTAGCTTCTGCCATCGCAACGTTGTAAGTGGGGCTGAATGAAGAGCAAAACGGGTTTACAAAGTAATATCCAGCTGTTTTTATGGTGCCGTGGTATGAGCCAAACAATGTGAAGATGCGGGCTTCAATTGGCCTCACGATCTTCAAGCCTCCAAAAGCTATGGTAATTGATATTATAAACACCCAACTTATAACACCTAGCAAAGCGCTTGGAAACTCCTTGGCGACGCTGTAGATAAAGAGGCAGATTGAGAGCAACAATGCGATGACAAGCACGGGCAACATAAACAATCCGCTTATTGGCTTTAAAATCTTTTCTGTGACAACTCTTTTTTCCATTGAATACCTCCAAAACTTTTAATGTAGTTAGTTATCGTTGTGATATCAATATAATATCATAACGATAGAACTATGACAAGATGTTATCTCTATTTTTCTTAATAACAATTGTCTAGTTTAGCGGTAATTTCACAATATCTATTTGTATATCTGGCTCTCAGGGGAAAATCTTTGACGTTGATTATTTGGTTTTTTTCGCTTCTTGAGTAGCAATATAGTATAATATATCGAAATATGTAAATTGATTGTGAAACTTATGAAATCATCCCTTCGAGATTTGAACAATTATTAAAACCTTTCGCAATTTGGCAAGAGATAAAAGAAACTGATCGAATGTCCGCAATTTTTGTTAGAGGCTGTTGAATATGTCTATTATTATCGATAAATGGTACAATAACAATAAAAGGCTATTTACCTTTATATGAGAAAAAATATCCAAGCGACATAACTAGAGACCAATTCGAGATTATCAAGCCATTTTTAGAGTCAGCCACCAAATCAACAAGGCCATACACATATGACCTTTATGATATTTTTTGCGCAATACTTTATGTTTTACGCGAAGGTTGCAGATGGAGGGCATTGCCCCACGACTTTCCGAAATGGGAGGATGTTTACTGCCATTATCGAAAATGGGGGGCAAAAAAAACTACACAGGACACGATGAGCGCAGCGCTTTTGAGGAAGTTTAGAAGAGCTAGCTATGTCAGAGCGGATCATAAACGGGAGAAGCCCTAGCCCATCGACTCAAAAAGCATTAAAAACACATTCACAGCAATCGAGAAAGGCTATGATGCGGGGAAAAAAAATATCAGGGGCGAAAGTGCACTTGGCGGTTGACATTTTAGGGCTGCCCCATGGCGTACATGCCACGACAGCCGATTTTACAGACAGGGATGGGGCAATAGAGCTGGCTGCAATTAATTCCGGCAAATACGAGAGCGTCGAGACTGTTTTAGCCGACAGCGCTTATAGTGGAGAGAGCTTTGCAAACGCAATAAAAGGGCTGGTTGACGCGAAAGTCGAGATTGTCAAGCGCAACGAGGCCCATATGTTCATAGTCCTTCCCAAAAGATGGATTGTTGAAAGATCATTCGGATGAGCCGACAATTGCCGGAGGCTGTGGAAGGTTTGCGAAAGGCGCTGGAGCACATTTTGCCAAATGTTTGTTTTGTCATTCATTTCAGTTCTTTTGAGGAGATACTAAACATCCTCTTAGAGTAGTGTTAATAATTTTTGTGAAAATCGAAACTCAACAAACCCTCCTGTATTACATGTGTGGATTTGTATAAGTTTGTATCGATACTAATAATAAAAGCTTTCAAGTGGTATATATTTTATGTTAAATGCATTATGGGCAAAGAAGCCGAAGATTGATGAACCGGACGATATTGTGCCGTTGCAAACGCACCTTTTTGAAACAGCTGATGTTGCAAGAATGCTATGGGATGACTGGCTTCCTAGGGTTTTGCAGGAGCAGCTTGATTGGAATCTATTCATATTTCTTTCTTACGCACACGACTTAGGCAAAGCAAGCCCTGTATTTCAAACCAAAGAAGACTATAACACTTTTGAAACAGATGAGAAGATACTCAATGGTCTTCTCAGAGCCGGTTATGTCATTAAAAGCTACCAAATGAAGAAACGCACTCCCCATGCTCTGGTTTCATTTGGCATATTAAAACGCCATGGCTTCAAAGATTCGGTAAGTGTTATTGTTGGAGGCCATCATGGCTCACCGCCGACTAAGAACCAAATCAAGGATCTCGAGACGTATAAAGATAATTGCGGTTTTGATGAAGATTCATGGGTACAAGCTCAAGATGCGCTGATGGAAGAGGCCTTGCGAGAAGCGGGTTTGACCAAAGAAACTGCATTACATAAAGATATAGCACGCCCACAACAAGTGTTATATAGCGGTCTTGTAATTCTGGCAGACTGGATAGCAAGCGGCAAACCAGAGGATAAATTGCCTACAATGTGGATACCTAATATTCCTGAGAACATATATGGACGCCGCTTTGAAATAGATACTCCGCGGCCTGTGCAATCGAAGCTGCTAGATGCTGCCTCATTATCACTTTCACCTGGTATTTTTATTGTAGAAGCTCCAATGGGAGAAGGCAAGACTGAGGCGGCACTCGCCGCCTCTGAAGTTCTCGCAAGCAAGATTGGTTGCCGCGGAGTTTATTTTGCCTTGCCATCACAAGCAACATCCAACGCAATGCTTACCAGGGTTAAAAATTGGATTCAAAACTTTGATGGACAAGACGGATCGCTTAGCATACGCTTAGCCCACGGCAAGGCTGACTTTAACGAAGAATATGAAGGCATTAAGCTTTCTGCCTACCACAGGGAAGCTGATGAAGAAGATGCTGAAGGGGGCGCTGTGTTTGTTGACAGCTGGCTGGTTGGGCGAAAAAAAGGTATACTGGCGGATTTTGCTATAGGCACAATAGACCATGTTTTGATGGCAGGTTTACAGCAGAAGCATTTGGCGCTCAGGCACTTGGGTTTAGCCAGCAAAATAGTGGTTATAGACGAATGTCACGCTTATGATGTGTATATGGAGAGCTTTTTGCTTACAGCTGTAAAGTGGCTTGGCGCATATGGTGTGCCGATTATTGTGTTATCCGCAACCTTGCCGACAGAGAGGCGTAAATCACTCATAGAAGCTTATTTTGGCAAAAAACAGAGAAACAGCAGGTTGAGTTCCAAGGATGGTGCTGATTGGGCAACTTCTTTGGCATATCCACTTATTACGTATACTGACGGAAAAGATGTCAAGTCTCTTCCAATTGAAGCCCGGACAGCTGGCAGGAGCAAAGTGGTAGACGTTGAAATGCTTGTCCAAGACAAGGTGTTAGAGATACTGGCCACGGTATTGGAAGATGGCGGTTGTGCAGCTCTTATTTTCAATACTGTAAAAAACGCCCAACAGGCTTACGAAATGATAGCTGAAAAATTTGGGCATGACATAGTAGAGATACTTCACGCAGGTTTTATTGCTAGAGATAGAACGGAGCGTGAAAAGCATTTGCTTTTGAAACTGGGAAAAGACTCGGCGCAGCGCTATAAAAAGCATATTGTTGTTGGCACGCAAATCTTTGAACAGTCGTTGGATATCGACTTTGATGTGATGTTTACGCAACTGTGCCCCATGGATTTGCTATTGCAACGGATAGGGCGATTGCATAGGCACGATAGGATATCCCGCCCCAATGGTGTCAAGCTGCCGAAGTGTTATGTGTTGGATGCGAATTGGGGAAGTTTTGATGATGGCTCTAAGGCTGTCTACGGGGAATATTTATTAATGCGCACCTGCAGAGTATTGGAAAAATGGTCTTCAAGTATCAGCTTGCCTGATGATATCCCACAGTTAGTAGCACAGGTTTACAATGATGATTTTGACGTTGGCCCTCCTGGGGAATTTGTACAGGAATATGAAAAAGCCCGTAATGACAATGATATAAGGGCAAAAGACAGAAAACGCCGTGCGGAAAGCTATCAAATCAAAGGAAGCCTCTTGGATAAAAATATAATAGGGTGGCTTGAAACTTCGTATTACGATAGTGAAGGCGAAGCGGCTGTTAGAGATGGCATGGATGCAATAGAGGTATTAGTAGTCCAGCGGCGAGGCGGAGAGCTTTGCCTATTGCCATGGGTAGAAAATGGAGAATTGTTAACTGTTTATACCCCATCCGACAAAATGGCTAAAATTATTGCTGGCTGCTCCGTGCGTTTGCCTCTGCTCTTCAGTTACGACATCAACCAGACAATTGAATGTATAGAAGTAGAAATGGTTTTGGCAGGCATAGTGGATAGCTGGTATGAATCTTATTGGCTTAGAGGCTCATTAGTTCTGATTCTGGACGAAGACCAAAATGCCGTTGTTGACGGTCACCAACTTCACTATAGCAAATTGACTGGATTGCAAGTGAAAAACAATTGATACAATTGGTAAACAGGCTTGAAAACTAATGCAGATTTCAAGCCCGTTGCTATTCCCCGCAAATGCAGGGCAATACAGATAAAATAATCTACTTTGGATCACCCCCGCAACAAGCAGGGCGAAATAACCATGCTTAGTTTACACAATTATTACATAAAAATCCAGTTCTATTTCATTTTAGCTTGACTTAACATAATGTACTTGTTATAATTTTATTGCATAATAACATTAGCTAATTGGGATGCTTGTAATAAAATGAATCCTTAATTGATAGGAGATTGGATTATGGAAAATACAATATTCAACCTACTTGATGAAAGATGGATTATAGTAACAAACCTCAAAGGTGATGAAGAGATGCTATCACTAATAGACGTTCTAATTCGCAGCCATGAACTTAAAAGCCTATCAGGTGAAATGCCATCACAGGATTTAGCAATAATGAGGTTGCTACTAGGGGTGCTTTATCCAATATATACTCGCACAGAGGAATACTGGGAAGCGCAAGAAGATGAAAGCAAGGATGCGTGTATAAGAATATGGGAAGATTTATGGGAGTGTGGACACTTTCCAGAAAACGAAATTAAAGGCTACTTAATGCAGCACCATGACAGATTCTGGCTGAGACATCCAGAAAGGCCGTTTTACCAAGTTGTTAAAATCGAAAAAGGCAGCGACTTTATGGCTTCAAAAATGATTGGCGAACTAGTTGAAGGCGGCAATAAAGCGCAACTTTTCCCTACCCGCAGCGGTGCGGGAAAGCAGTTTTTAGAATACCCTGAAGCCGCACGTTGGCTGCTATATTTGAATAGTTTTGACGATGCTTCAGCCAAGCCGAGTCGAAAAGGGTTGGAGTCCATGAGTGTGGGCTGGCTCGGCCAATTAGGTCTAGTTTATGTTACAGGCGAAAACTTATTTGAGACGTTGATGCTGAATTTTTCGCTTTTGAATGACAGCAAACCTTGGGAAAACGGCAAGGCAGTATGGGAATTAGCTGAGCCTCGCACCAGCGAAAGAACGATTATTGCTATGCCTGGTAGCGGTGAAGAATTGTTCACTCTGCAATCACGCCGTATCCAGCTAAAATACCATGACAATAAAGTCGCAGGGTTTACGCTGCTAGGTGGAGATAAATTTAACAGCGAGGAGGCATTTGTAGAGCCTATGACCATGTGGAGGTTTTCCAAAGGCAAATCTGGCCAAAGAGATATGTTTTTACCACCTAGCAACGCTGCAAGAAACCCAGCAAGACATCTTTGGCGCGATTTTGCTCCGCTGCTATCAGAGACAGAGGGAGGTTCCGAAAAAAGCCGCAAGCCAGGCATACTGCGTTGGATCTCTGAATTAGAGTATGAAAACATTATCCCTTCCAAGCAAATCCAAATTAGCACTTTGTCAATAAAATATGGCAATATGCAAAGTGGCGTAGATGAGGTTTGGAGCGATTCGCTTTCAGTAAACGCAAATATTTTATCGGATCTGGCAAGTGAATGGATTGACCGGATCGCAGATATAGTAAAAATAACGGAAGACTTAGTTAGAATTCTGGGCAATCTAGCCTCAAATATCGAGCGGGCAGCTGGATCTCCTAATGGGGATAATTACAGAGAACTAGCTATGCAACAAGCATATGCGGGACTGGATATACCTTTTAGGAATTGGCTCGCATCCATTGACCGCAGCACCTCAGACATTGTAGAGGAGTGTGGCAATTGGCTTGATACAGCTAAAAAAATAATTTTGGACCATGGTGAATTTCTTGTTTCACAAGCAGGTACACAAGCTTTTGTTGGAAGAACTGTCAAGTTTGGCGCAAAGGAAGACTACTATAGCACGCCAAAGGTATACGGATGGTTTGTTGGCAACATTTTTAAAAAGCTGGGCGAAGCAACCCAGCAGAGAGGAGGTGAATAAATTGTCTAGAGAGATAAGACGTTTTGTAAGCGCAAAAATCGCTCTGCTTGATAAGGACGAGCCGTACAGCAAAGCCGCTTGTGCAAAATTACGTAGAGCTGTTGGCAAGCTTCGTGAAGAAGCTCCTGATGTTTGGGACATAACAATACAAGGTGCGCCGGAAGGCGAAATATCCGGAAAAGCTATACATGCATGTCTCACTTTATATGCCCTTCACAGGCAAGGCAAAGAAGAGAGCATGTGTGATCAAGAAACGGGGTTTGGAACTGCCATATCAAAGCTAATAGTGATAAATCCCGACAACGAAGTTGCAATACGACGCCGGTTTAATGCAGTTGCGACATCCCTGGAGTTTTCTGAGCTCGCTTACCATGCCAGAGGTCTGGTACAGCTACTAAAATCAAATAATATTAAGTTGGATTACCCTCGTTTTGCGAGCGAACTATATTATTTCCAATTTCCGGAACGAAAAAATCGGATCCGCCTGGAATGGGGCAAACAGTTTTACCGCATAGATTTTAATGAAAACACTTTAGTTGAAAGGACGGATAAAAAATGAGGTTATTTATGGATATACACGTGATTCAATCAGTGCCACCGAGCTGTTTAAATCGAGACGACACAGGCAGCCCAAAAACTGCAGTTTACGGCGGAGTGCGTCGTGCCCGGGTGTCTTCGCAATCGTGGAAACGCGCCATGCGCCTGATGTTTAGTGAATACTTAGACAAAAACGAATTGAGTTATCGTACTTTAAGGATTTTTGACCTTGTTGCTGAAAAAATACAAGATAAGTCTCCTGGATGCAGCAATGAAGAGGCACTAAGGCTTGCCAAAGAGATCTTTAAAAAAGCTAAGGTAGAACCGTCTAAAAAGAATGCTGAAAAATCAGACGCTCTTTTCTTTTTGTCCACCCAGCAGGCTGAGAATTTGGCTAACCTGGCACTTGGCAATTTAGAAGAAAAAGACATTGCAAAAGCTGTGGTTCAAACACTAAAGGTAAATAATGGGATTGATTTAGCCTTATTTGGGCGTATGGTTGCGTCTAATCCTGAGATTAACTGTGATGCTTCTGCGCAAGTTGCACATGCGATATCAACACATAGTGTAGAAAATGAATACGATTACTTTACCGCTGTTGATGATTTGTCCACCGAGGATCACGCAGGTGCTGGCATGATAGGCACTGTAGAATACAACTCCGCAACTTTGTATCGCTATGCAACAGTAGCTGTCCATGAGCTGTTCAGCCAACTATCCGAGGATCCAAAAGCCTTGGAAAAGGCATTGATCGAATTCAATCGCGCTTTCCTTCTGTCAATGCCAAGCGGAAAGCAAAACACTTTTGCCGCCCATACCCTGCCGTATGCAGCACTGGTTAGTCTGCGACCTGACCGCCCGCTAAATCTTGCAGACGCTTTTGAGAATCCAATTAAACCAGAAGAAGGGTTTACAAAACCATCTACCATAGCCTTTGCAGAGCACGCTGTTAGAGTCTATGCAGACTTTTGTGCAAAACCTGAAGCCAGTTATATACTTGGTGAACTGCCCATAGAACTTGGCCAAAAGTTGAATATAAATGAGATGCTCGAAGAAGCTGCCAAAGAAGCAGTGAAGAAGGTCACCTCATGAGCACCTTGCTGCTTCGACTAGCTGCGCCACTGCAGGCATGGGGAACCGAAAGCAAATTTGAAAGGCGGGCGACAGAGAGGGAGCCAAGCAAAAGCGGAGTAATTGGGCTTTTAGCTGCAGCACTTGGGCGTAGGAGAAATGAGCCTGTTGATGATTTAGCCGGATTAAAATTCGGAGTGCGTGTAGATAAGGCGGGGCAGATTGTTATGGATTTCCACACAGCGCTCGGTCCTAAGCAAACATATGTAACGAAACGACTTTATCTTGAAGATGCGGTTTTTTTGGTAGGTTTGGAAGGAAATACCGAGTTTCTGAAATCGCTTGAATCAGCTGTAAATTCGCCGTTTTTCCCTTTGTTCTTAGGGCGGCGTTCTTGTCCGCCCACAGGGCGCATATGCTTGGGTGTGCGAGAAGTGCCGTTGAAAGAGGCTTTATTAAGCGAACCATTCGAGGCTTCTAAGAGAAATGATGAGCCTGTAAATATTACTTTGTATATGGATACAGATGAAGTTGGTGTTTACAGGCAACGCGACTTGCCGGTTAGTTTCAGCCAAGCACATAGAAAATACACCTATCGCTATATAAAAACCCATACACAACAACACAATGGGTATAAAACAGAGCATGATGCATTTGAAGGGGTGGGACCGTAATGCGATTGTCACGTATCAAACTTGATATCAGACGTAATGAAACCATGAAAGCCATTTCCTCGCCTCAGGTTCTACATGCGCTAATTGAGGGCTGTTTTGAGCAAAAAAATCGTACATTATGGCGGCTGGATTCCTTGCATGGCCATTTGTATCTGCTTATCGTATCGAAAGGTGAACCGGATTTTCACAGATTGTCAGACCAGTTATGCGAAAGTGGAGAGACAGGTCAAACTAAAGACTACGCCTCCTTTTTGTCAGGTATTAAAAATGGCCAAAAATTACGCTTTCGATTAAGAGGAAACCCAGTATATAGTACGGCTTCTACAAAAGGAGAGCGGGGCAAAGTCAAACCTCATGTGAGCGAGAAATATAAACGTGAGTGGCTGATGAAAAAGTCTGTGCAATACGGTTTTGAGTTAGAAACAGATGGCTTTTCGATATTAGAGGCAGGACAGCAGAAATTCTATAGGAATTCGAAAGACAAGCCTGTAGAATTAACTTACGCCATATTTGAAGGTATACTCACTGTGTTAGATGCAGATAAATTTGTTGATGCATTAACACAAGGGATAGGGCGGGGAAAAGCATATGGGTGCGGAATGATGACGGTGATGGTATGAAGGGGGATGGACAAACAGGAGCAAAAAAACCGGAATTATACGAACTCCCACAAATAAAAGAACGCATATCTTTTCTGTATTTGGAACATGCTGTGATTAATCGGTTGGATAGTGCAATCACTGTTACCGATGAAAGAGGCACTGTCCATGTGCCAGCTGCTTCATTAGGTGTTATCCTGTTAGGACCTGGCACTAAAATTACTCACCGTGCGATGGAACTGATTGGTGACACTGGAACTAGCGTTTTATGGGTGGGAGAGCATGCAGTGCGTTATTATGCTCATGGGAGACCATTAACACATTCATCCCGCTTGCTTACCGCCCAAGCCTCATTGGTATCGAATGTAAGAAGCCGCGCAGCTGTTGCCAGGCAAATGTATTCCATGCGTTTCCAGGATGAAGATGTATCTGGAATGAGTTTGCAGCAATTACGGGGACGTGAAGGGGCAAGGATGAGGTCATTATATCGAAATCTCTCCAAAAAAACGGGAGTGCCATGGAATGGGCGTGAATATGATCCAGATAATTTTGATGCTAGCTCTACAGTCAACAAAGCACTTTCTGCCGCGCATGCTTGTTTATATGGCGTTTGCCATAGCGTCATTGTAGCAATTGGATGTTCCCCGGGGCTAGGGTTTGTTCATTCTGGACATGAGCGTTCTTTTGTTTACGACATTGCTGATTTGTATAAAGCGGAGATTTCAATTCCCATTGCTTTTGAAATTGCGTCACAATATAGCGACACTGACGATATAGGCAGGTACACCCGACGTGCAATTCGTGATGCAATCAAAGATGGGAAAATCCTTGCTAGAGTAGCTAAAGATATCCGAAGCCTGCTTATGGATGAGATGGAAGAAGATGCTACTTGGGATGTTGTTGAACTCTGGGATGACAAGAATGGGTTTGTTAAGAGTGGTGTTTCCTATGGCAGCAACATAGAAGAAGAACCATCAGGGGATGGATATGGTGAAATACTATGATGGTGCTGCACGTAACAAATTGCCCGCCAGCTTTGCGTGGAGACTTAACGAAATGGCTTATGGAAATTGCTGCTGGGGTATATGTAGGCAATGTGAGCGCAAGAGTGCGCGACCAGCTTTGGGACAGAGTCGTTGAAACAATCAAGGGTGGCAGGGCAGTGACAGTTTTTAGTGCTAATAACGAGCAACACATGGATTTTCGTATTCATGGAGAGACTTGGGAACCTATTGATTTTGACGGATTGAAGCTCATGCTTCGTCCCAGTCCATCACGGCTTGCAGCGAAACAGGCTAAACGCAGTAGTAACAAAAAACTTGGTTTTAGTTCTGCTTCTAGATATAATAAAGCCAAAACATATTCAAAAACCCGAAGAAATAGCGGTGAAGCTGAAGCTCAACGGATGTACGAATCGAACGAAACCAAGTATCATCATATTTTTGACGCGTATGTTGTTGTTGATATCGAAACAACAGGATTGAATCCATCATATGCAGAAATTACTGAAGTAGGAGCAATTAAGGTAAAGAATGGTCAAGTTGTAGACACTTTCCAATCGCTTACCAGAACCAAAACACCGATACCACCGACTATTATGAAGATTACTGGTATAACAAATGACATGCTTGATGAGCAAGGTAAGCCGCTGAATGTGGTTATGGAAAACTTGATGGACTTTCTTGATGGTTTGCCGATAGTTGCTCACAATGCTCCTTTTGATGTTTCATTTTTAAATGAAGCTCTTATTAGGTGCGGGTTTGGTCGATTGACAAATCATATTGAAGATACCTTAATGCTATCTAAGAAAACACCATTTGACTTTGCAAGCTATAAGTTGAAGGCATTGGCTGAAGACCTTGGACTGGATTTAGCTCGGTTGGATTTGGATGGTCTTCAAGTACATCGCAGTTTGGGAGACTGTTATTTGACGCATCATATTTTCCAAAAGTTAATAAATATTGAAGAGCAGGAACTGGAATAGCTGATTGTAATGGGATTTGATTAGTGTATGCCCCGCGTATGCGGGGGTGATCCCCCTGAATTCCAAATATCCAATATCAAGATCCTGTATGCCCCGCGTATGCGGGGGTGATCCCAATTGTATTGCTGGCATCTATCGCTATCGGATGTATGCCCCGCGTATGCGGGGGTGATCCCCATCATGCCGATTTTGCCAAGGGCATCCGATAGTATGCCCCGCGTATGCGGGGGTGATCCCTCAGGTTCATAGCTTGTGATTGTGGAGGATGCGTATGCCCCGCGTATGCGGGGGTGATCCCCATGGGGGAAATTAGGCGATCAGAACGGTTTGGTATGCCCCGCGTATGCGGGGGTGATCCCGCACATTCGCAATTCCTAATTTCCAATTTCCAGTATGCCCCGCGTATGCGGGGGTGATCCCAAAAAGACGACGAAATGAAGGAATTAGGCAGAGTATGCCCCGCGTATGCGGGGGTGATCCCAAGCCTACCAAGCCTACACCGGAAGCGAGGTGGTATGCCCCGCGTATGCGGGGGTGATCCCGATCCCCCTGGCCACGATCCCCCTGGCCCCGAGTATGCCCCGCGTATGCGGGGGTGATCCCGCCAGATGCAATTTTGACACTAACAAAAATCGGTATGCCCCGCGTATGCGGGGGTGATCCCTAATTTCAGCCACATGCCTTCTGGCACAGGCTGTATGCCCCGCGTATGCGGGGGTGATCCCACAACAATCGTGTCAATTTCCGGGCAGTCATAGTATGCCCCGCGTATGCGGGGGTGATCCCTGTCAATACGCAGCATCAACACGCCAGCATCGGTATGCCCCGCGTATGCGGGGGTGATCCCTCCAGAGGCACCTTAAAATCGATCCTCGCGCCGTATGCCCCGCGTATGCGGGGGTGATCCCTGCCTGGCAAGGTAGAGCCGCCAGTCAAGAAGGTATGCCCCGCGTATGCGGGGGTGATCCGCTAAATCTTGGTGGGAATCAATCAATTCCCGGGTATGCCCCGCGTATGCGGGGGTGATCCCCGAAGACGAAACCTTGACTGAAAGAATAAAGGGTATGCCCCGCGTATGCGGGGGTGATCCCCTTGGTGGTCTCTTGCGCATTTGGCGACTCGTGTATGCCCCGCGTATGCGGGGGTGATCCCAGCCGGGCTGGAAAAGCAACAAATAGCGAATTGTATGCCCCGCGTATGCGGGGGTGATCCCGGATAAAGGCTATGCGCTAATCATGCCAGTGCGTATGCCCCGCGTATGCGGGGGTGATCCCTATAGCGGGTACATGCGTGTGCCTATCTTGTTGTATGCCCCGCGTATGCGGGGGTGATCCCGCCTACTGCAAGAGCTGCAAAAGCCGCAATTCGTATGCCCCGCGTATGCGGGGGTGATCCCAACCTATGAGGTTCTGGGGGAGTCGTTGACTTGTATGCCCCGCGTATGCGGGGGTGATCCCATCCCGAAAGCCCCTTCATAGTCAAATTCCCTGTATGCCCCGCGTATGCGGGGGTGATCCCTATAGTTTTTGCGCATATTATAAAACGGTGTGGTATGCCCCGCGTATGCGGGGGTGATCCCCATGGCGTTGGGGCTTCTGCCAACATCGGCGAGTATGCCCCGCGTATGCGGGGGTGATCCCAGACAACCCGAATGCTGGAGCGGAAGGCTTCAGTATGCCCCGCGTATGCGGGGGTGATCCCACACATTCGCAATTCCTAATTTCCAATTTCCAGTATGCCCCGCGTATGCGGGGGTGATCCCAGGCGGCGCTTAGTCGGCTCCCCTTCCGGGACGTATGCCCCGCGTATGCGGGGGTGATCCCTCTCCATTTTTTTTAGCGCAAAAACGCTTTGCGTATGCCCCGCGTATGCGGGGGTGATCCCTGTCTACATTGTACTACAAGTGACTTATGCTGGTATGCCCCGCGTATGCGGGGGTGATCCCGCTAGGCGGGGGCATGGCTATACTTTGCCAGCGTATGCCCCGCGTATGCGGGGGTGATCCCAGGCCGTATCAAAGCTAGAGCTAGAATCAGAAGTATGCCCCGCGTATGCGGGGGTGATCCCTTGGCAAGCCTAATCGCATTAGCCAAGCAGGAGTATGCCCCGCGTATGCGGGGGTGATCCCCTCAAATGGTGTGATTCAAATATATTAGCTTCGTATGCCCCGCGTATGCGGGGGTGATCCCTTCTTGGCCTTTCTGGAGTCATGGAGGGGGCCGTATGCCCCGCGTATGCGGGGGTGATCCCATGTGCTCTGTATGGGCAAAATTGACAATTTTGTATGCCCCGCGTATGCGGGGGTGATCCCTTTCCTCCTAGCCCCCTGGCCTCCTGATGATGGTATGCCCCGCGTATGCGGGGGTGATCCCGTCGTGCCTGAATAGTATGAGTATCTATCATCGTATGCCCCGCGTATGCGGGGGTGATCCTTAGTCAGTGGTAAATCCACGTCATGTGGCTGTGTATGCCCCGCGTATGCGGGGGTGATCCCCTTATTGCCATCTTTAGAAGCAGCAATTAAGCGTATGCCCCGCGTATGCGGGGGTGATCCTGGCAGTGATCCGGCATGATATCGTAGAGTTGAGTATGCCCCGCGTATGCGGGGGTGATCCCATAGCAGGCATGTTCCAAGTTCAGCCAGAGCTGTATGCCCCGCGTATGCGGGGGTGATCCCTACAGCCGCAGTCTCTTGCTGCGCAATCCCGGGTATGCCCCGCGTATGCGGGGGTGATCCTCGCTAAGGAAGCTGATTAAGTGAATGGGGCAGTATGCCCCGCGTATGCGGGGGTGATCCCTAACGCAGTGGGGCATCTCATTGCTTGCTTGCGTATGCCCCGCGTATGCGGGGGTGATCCCTCTAATGGTTCTGCGTTTATTATCGCTTTGTTGTATGCCCCGCGTATGCGGGGGTGATCCCCAACGGCCGCTCAAATAAATGCGCTATATGCTGTATGCCCCGCGTATGCGGGGGTGATCCCTGCCCCGCCAGAGTCGGCGGAAAGCTGGAGGGGTATGCCCCGCGTATGCGGGGGTGATCCCTGTCTGGTACTGGTTCGCCTTCTACAATTGATGTATGCCCCGCGTATGCGGGGGTGATCCCTGTCTGGTACTGGTTCGCCTTCTACAATTGATGTATGCCCCGCGTATGCGGGGGTGATCCCCACTTGGCTGTCCTAGTATCAAGATGTAGGCTGTATGCCCCGCGTATGCGGGGGTGATCCCAGCATAAAACCCTTGATCCATACCTTTTTGGAGTATGCCCCGCGTATGCGGGGGTGATCCCCATGTGATGACAGAGGATGCGGTTTATACGCAGTATGCCCCGCGTATGCGGGGGTGATCCCACAGCGCGGGCAAGGTTGACATGGTTGTGGGGGTATGCCCCGCGTATGCGGGGGTGATCCCTCAATTTGGGAGTCTACCTGCCGGAGCAGGAAGTATGCCCCGCGTATGCGGGGGTGATCCCTGTGTCGAATATTATTGGCACATTCTGCCAGGGTATGCCCCGCGTATGCGGGGGTGATCCCCTTGCCCGCGCTGTGTTTCTTGCTCACATAGCGTATGCCCCGCGTATGCGGGGGTGATCCCCCGGTGGCTATCGAGCAGCCGGACAAAATGCGGTATGCCCCGCGTATGCGGGGGTGATCCCTGGCTCTCGAATGGCAAAAACTCGATGTAGTTGTATGCCCCGCGTATGCGGGGGTGATCCCAGCTGGATCCTGACGCGACTCCAATACTGGCAGTATGCCCCGCGTATGCGGGGGTGATCCCGCTGTCAGCGTTCCGGGCGTGACTTCAGATATGTATGCCCCGCGTATGCGGGGGTGATCCCCCAGCGGCGAATGCATGGAGTTTTACGTTGGAGTATGCCCCGCGTATGCGGGGGTGATCCCCATCCTGACGCTGGCGGCTTTGTGGAAGTGATGTATGCCCCGCGTATGCGGGGGTGATCCCAAAGACTGGAAAGCGGTATCGCATTAAGCAGTGTATGCCCCGCGTATGCGGGGGTGATCCCGGCACAACCAAGTTTCCGAATGTGGCGCAGTTGTATGCCCCGCGTATGCGGGGGTGATTCCGGATGGGTTATGAATTCTTTTTTTCGTTTTTGGTATGCCCTGCGTATGCAGGGGTGATTACAGGCGGCAGCTTTAAAAAACCATCCCGTTTTGTGCTCCTCGTAGATGCGAGGTGCTGCGCGGGATGATGCCTGTTTTATGGCTTATCCTCAAGGATCTCCTACTCTACTGTCACTGATTTTGCCAAGTTCCTCGGTTTGTCGACATCCCTTTCCAGCGCAACCGCTGTGTGGTATGCAAGCAGCTGCAAAGCTATAGCTGCCGGGATCAGCGAAAGCTCGTCTGGGCCATCGTCAATAAGCAGCAAATCATCAACTTCATCAATGATTTCGCTTTCCATGTGTTTCTTAGCTATCGCGAAAACGTAAGCACCACGAGCCTTGACTTCTTTAATGTTGTTTAGTGTCTTGTCAAAAAGCTCGGTCGACTGCGTGCACACAGCGATTACTGGGGATCCATCCTGCAAAAGGGCAATGGGCCCGTGTTTAAGCTCCCCGCTTTGGTATGCCTCTGCGTGAATGTATGACAGTTCCTTCAGCTTCAGGGAGCCTTCCTGTGCACAGCAAAAGTCAACACCGCGGCCGATGAAGAAGACGCTTTGGGCTTCTGCTATCTTCAAAGCAATCTCTTTGATCGCATCATTTTGGGTAATTGCTGATTTCGCATATTCAGGCGCATCAAAAGCTGCTTTCCTGTATCCCTTATATTCCTCTGGAGTCAACTTGCCACTCAACCTGGCTAGCTCGATTGCCAGCAAATAAAGGCAGATTACTTGGGTGGTGAATGCTTTCGTAGATGCGACAGCAATTTCCGGTCCGGCATTGGTATGTATGGCATATCTGGTCTCCCTGTCGATAGCGCTTCCGATAACGTTTGTTATTGACAAAACCTTCGCCCCGCTTGTGGTAGCCAGCCTCAAGCTCTCCAAAGTGTCGGCAGTTTCCCCAGATTGGCTGACAGCCACAAATAGGGTATCTTCGCTGATAATTGGATTTTTATACCTGAACTCGCTTGCTACATCGATTTCCACAGGGATGCGGGCTATCTTTTCAATAATCTGCTTGCCATAGCTAGCAGCATAATACGCAGTGCCACATGCAGCCATATAGATTCTTGAAATACCTGAAAGCAATTCTTTATCAAGAGGAAAGTCCTCGAATTCAATTGCTTCCCCATCGAGAATGGATCCAAAGGTGTTTTGTAAAGCATCCGGCTGCTCATAAATCTCCTTGAGCATAAAATGCTCATATCCTGCTTTAGTGGCAGCCTCTGCAGACCATGTGACCTGTTCAACCTGGGCTGTGATCGGGTTTAAATCCTCGTCAAATAACTCGACGCTATCGGCAGTCACAAGGGCTATTGTCCCTTGTGAAAGGGTGTATATTTGGCGGGTGTGCTCGATAATGGCAGGGACATCCGATGCGACGAAATTCTCATTTTCACCGATGCCAATAATGAGCGGGTTGTCTTTTTTTACAGCGACAATTTTGCCAGGCTCGTTTGCTGCGCAGATGCATAGGGCATACGCCCCTTTTAGCCGCTTGACGGTTTTCGAAACAGCTTCAAGTATATTATTGCCATCAAAATAAGACCGAACCAAGTGGGAGATTACTTCGGTGTCTGTCTCAGAGGCAAAAGTGACCCCGTTTTCAATGAGCTCATTTTTTAGGGACTTGTAGTTTTCAACTATGCCATTATGGACTACCGCTATAGACATATCTTCGCTGGGGTGCGGATGGGCATTGGCGTCCGATGGTTTGCCATGGGTTGCCCATCTTGTATGGCCGATCCCCGTTTTGCCGGGACGGTTTTCCCCTTCAAGGTGTCCTGCGAGAACCTCTAGTTTTCCTTTATATTTGTCGATTTTTATCTGGTTATTATGAACGAGCGCGATTCCTGCGGAATCGTACCCTCTATAGTCAAGTTTTGCTAACCCATTTAACAAAATGTCAGTCGCATCTTGATAACCTACATAACCTACTATGCCGCACATTTGTATTTCTCCTTACTTTACACATATTTGAGTAGATCGCATTTTGTCTGCAGCTCCAGAGAAAATGCCGTTTAGCATATAAAATATTATATACGAGGATTCCACTTTATGATTGACATATCAAAATATTTAAAATTTTAATATCCATTGACAGGTCATATTGCTTCTGTTACACTACATATTGTTGTTACATAGATATATATCGCAATATGTTGTATTATGAAAGGGATTTCAATGGTTGATTTTTTAGATGACCTGCTTGTCCGGCGTTTTACCAAAGAACTGTCAGCAGACAGCAAAAAAACTGTGTATGACTTGTTCGAATATAAAAAAGTCGATGCAATTATCATCGACAGGAAGACAGGAGAAGCCATTGTGGATATGCGTGGTTTGGAGTTTCCTGTCGATTACTCAAAAAATGCGTGCAATATCGTAGCGTCCAAGTACTTCAGGAAAGCTGGTGTCGGTCCGGACAATTCAAATGAGGACAGCATAAAGCAAGTCGCTGACCGCATGGTTGGATTTTGGGCTGATTCTCTTCTGGATGGCGGCATAATCAGCCAAGAGCAATGGCAGGTTTTCTACGACGAGGCCGTCTACGCGCTTTTGGCGCAAATGTGGGCGCCAAATTCTCCCCAATGGTTCAATACGGGCATAAAACGCAATTACGGCATAGCCGGGGATGATGACGGGCTGTTCTATTTCAACGAGGAATTAGGCGAAGTCGTGCCCAGCCTTGACAGGTATACACGCACCCAAGCGTCAGCTTGTTTTATCCTGTCAATCGAGGATTCGCTGGTTGGACCCCACTCAATCAGCGACACTTACGTCACCGAGACCAAGCTGTTCAAGGGCGGGTCTGGTGTCGGAACTAATTTTTCGACTCTAAGGGCTGTAAACGAAAGGCTCTCCAGCGGAGGCGTGTCAAGCGGGGTTATGAGTTTTCTTAAAGGGCTCGACCGTAATGCTGGCGCAATCAAATCCGGAGGCACTACCAGGCGCGCGGCAAAAATGGTCATACTGGATATAGACCATCCAGAAATCGAGGATTTCATCACTTGGAAAGCCCGCGAGGAAGACAAAGTAAGGGCGTTGGCGAAAATGGGCTATGACACCGGAATGGACGGGGAGGCGTATTTGACTGTCAGCGGGCAAAATGGAAACAACTCTGTGAGGGTGGACAAGCATTTCATGGAGTCTGTCATGTCCCTGAACAGAAATCCGGATTCAACTATTGAGCTGCTCGGCAGGATCGACAACACTGTCAACAGGGAGGTTCCTATTGCCGGTTTGTGGGAGAAGATCTGCGAGTCGGCTTGGGCGTGCGCAGATCCAGGGCTTCAATTTGACGATTTGTACAACGCATGGCATACATGCCCTGCAGGCTCAGACGGGGAGTATGGAGCGAAGCATAACAGGCTCAATTCAACAAACCCATGCAGCGAGTATGCATTTTTGGACGATTCCTCATGCAATTTGGCTTCGATAAATGTATTTCGATTCCTGGAAGGCTCACAGTTTGAAATTGATGACTTCCTGCATGTCGTAACCTTGTGCCAGCTGGTATTGGAAGCTTCGATTCTTATGGGCCAGTACCCGACTGCTGATATTGCCAGAAAAACCTACGAGTACAGGGCTACAGGCTTGGGCATTGCAGATGCCGCCTCTTTGCTCCTCAGCTTGGGGTTTGGATACGAAAGCGAGCAAGGGCGCAACATCATTGCCGCAATTTGCTCGATAATGACTGCGCGCTCGTATTTTGTATCATCACTGATGGCAAAGAAAACATCGCCATTTTCCGCCTACGAATACAATAAACCATATATTGAGAGAGTCCTGCGAAACCATGCAAGGTGCGCAGGGTATTTAGGGGACAGTTTTGAGGGGCTGGATTACAAACCTTTCTGCCTTGACGGGGCGCTGCTGGCCGACGCCGGCCAAGAAGTCTTGGCGCTGGCTGCCAAAAGCGAGTGGGGAGGCGCTATAGCGAAAGCGGGCTCATATGGCATCCGCAATGCCCAAGTCAGCTTGATCGCCCCCACAGGCACAATATCCTTTGCCATGGATTGCAATGCCACATCAGTAGAGCCTTTCTATTCCCACAGGGTTTACAAAACCTTGGCCGGAGGCGGGTCCATGGAAATTGTCAACCCCCTTATAGATGACGCCATGCGCAATCTGGGCTATGGCGAGAGCGAAGTTGCTAGTGTGCGGGAATACCTTCTGGAGCAAGACAAATCTGGAGGGTATGTGAACTACTCCTTGGTTGACTGCCCTTACTTAAAGCCGGAACACAAAAATGTTTTTAGCTGCGCAAATGAGATATCCCCCGAAGGGCATGTGCTTATGGTGGCGGCTATCACGCCTATGATTAGCGGGTCTGTGTCAAAGACTGTGAATATGCCTAATTCAGCTTCAGCCCAAGACATCTCAGAAATATACAAATTGGCATATTTGACAGGAGTCAAAGCGATATCGATTTATCGGGACGGCTGCAAAGCTGCCCAGCCATTGGTCAGCGGGGCAGGGTCTGCGCGGGACGAAGCCGACCTAACAGCCCTTTCCTATAGCGAGCTTTTGGAATTTGCTGAAAACTGCCGCAATAAAGTGCCAGAAAGGATTAGGCCTGAGGGCATGAGGACATCCAGGACCCATTCGGCAAAAATAGGTGATATAGAGCTATATGTCACAATTGGTTTCTATCCAAACGGCAAAATGGCGGAAGTGTTTGTATCCACTGACAAAGAAGGCACGGTGGTCAAAGGTTTATTGGCTTCATTGTCAAAAGCAATCTCGAACATGCTCCAATACAATGTCCCGCCAAAAGAGATAGCAAGGCTTTTGAGAGGGCAGCAATTTGAGCCAAGCGGCTTTGTCTCACGCCATCCATATATAAGGAGCGCATCCTCGATTGCCGACTTGCTAAGCAAAATAGTGGAAATTGAGCTAGGCGACTTTTCCAGATGCCAAGTAGCCCCAGTGCATTTTGAGACAATGGATGCCCAAATTTCCAACAATTCCGCCCCTTCCATTGACTTGCCGATTGAAAAGAAGGATAATTTGTTGAATAGCGATGAGAATTATGAAAGGCTATACGGCGAAGTGTGCCCAAATTGCAACTCCAGCTACATGTTTAAAAACGGGACATGCAAAGTATGCAAGGATTGCGGCACAACGACTGGCTGCAGCTAAACACAAAATGGCAGAAAACCATACTACAATCCAATTGCCCGGCAAAACAGTAAGGATTTTGGGCACCGCCCATGTGTCAAAGGACAGCGCGATGGAGGCAAAAGAGCTGATATTGTCAACCAATCCAGACACTGTGTGCATCGAGCTTGACGAAGAGCGGATTGCCAGCATCCAAAACCCTGATGCATGGAAGAATACGAATATTACAGATGTAATCCGCCAAAAGCGGACTACGTATATGCTTGCGACTATACTGCTGTCCTCGTACCAAAAAAGGCTGGCAAGCTCATTTGGAATTGAAGCCGGCCAAGAAATGATTGAAAGCATTTCAGCGGCAGAGCAGGTTGGCGCAAAGCTTATTGGCATAGATAGAAGCATTAGAACAACATTCATGCGTATCTGGCAGAATATGGGCGTAACGGAGAAGTATAAACTTATCTACTCTGGCCTATTAAGCTTCCTTGATGACGAAGAGATCACAGAGGAGGACTTGTCAGAGCTGATGGGCAAAGACATGCTAAGCTCAGCCCTTGGCGAACTGGCAAACGAGTTTCCGGCTGTAAAGAAATACTTGGTAGACGAGAGGGATATGTACCTGGCCGCCAGCATCGAGCAAGCAGAGGGAGAGTCGGTTGTTGCTATTGTAGGGGCAGCCCATATGGATGGATTGCTAGCAAGCTTCGGCAAGAATGTGGACAAGTCCCAATTGGAAACTTTAAAAACCGCGTCAAAAGCCAGCAAAGCGGCTGGATGGATAATCCCGGTCGCTATAGTGGCAATTATCATTGCGACACTGTTTATGGATTCAGGCGCAGGCTTTGAGCAGATAAAAACTTGGACTATGACTACTGGCATCTTGGCGGCAATCGGAACGATCCTTGCCGGCGGCCATCCTGCATCAATTGCCACTTCTCTGCTAATGGCCCCATTGACCACTATCCACCCCTTGCTTGCAGTCGGATGGTTTTCAGGGCTGGTGGAGGCAAAGATGAGAAAGCCCACAGTAGGGGATTTCGAATCCCTGTCAGACGACTTGGACAAAATTAGCGGGCTGTGGAAAAACAAGGTGACCAGGGTGATCTTGGTCATTTTCCTAGCGAATTTGGGCGCGAGCATCGGGACAATCATGGGCGGCATTAATGTCATAGGAATATTCAAAGGCATCTTCAGATCGTGAAGATGCCTTGCCTTTTGCCACAAATATGCCTCAAAACAAGCTTTCGAGTTTGAGAATCCAAGAACTACACGATCAAGAATTTGCTTGGCTTTTCTTATAAATCCTAACTTGCACAGTGGTGCTAAATAATATATAATTTCATCATCTGAAAGAATAGTTAAAGGAATGATGAAGATGAGCACGAACACCAATCACGAGTCTCGCCGCAAGACTC
>Ga0082212_10000387_pt1 | contig 64359 bp, 65 predicted proteins | sample TergutNt197P3_FD_71548 | JGI IMG/M metagenome (GOLD analysis project Ga0082212, IMG submission 71548) | Neocapritermes taracua P3 segment gut microbial communities from Petit-Saut dam, French Guiana - Nt197 P3 | ecosystem: Host-associated > Arthropoda: Insects > Digestive system > Gut ... | reverse complement strand
GTGGGTGCTTCCCCCCCCCCCGACCCGGGGGGGGTCCCTCGTGCGGGGGTCGGGGGTGGTTTTTGGGTGGGCCGAAGGCGGCAGAAACCCCCCCCCCCGGGTACCCCCCCCGCCGCTGACGATCACCGCGCCGTCGTGCAGCGGGGCCTTGGGATAGAAGATATTTTTCAATAGTTCGGCGGTCACGGCCGCGTCTATCACCGTTCCGGTCTCCGCGTAGTCGGTCAGGGGGTCGCGGCGCTCGAAGACGATCAGCGCGCCCTGCCGCTGCCAGGAGAGCGACCGGCAGGCGTCCACCGTGTCGGTGATGCACTTCTCTAGGCTGCTCAGACCGCCCCGCCCGATCGGCAGGTTGGCGGTACCCACCTGACCCAGCATCTTACGCAGTTCCGGCTGGAACAGCACGACCGCTGCCAGTACGCCGACCTGCAAGGTGCTGTAAAGCAGGAAGTTGAGGGTATGGAGGCCGAAGATCCCCGAAAGCCCCAAAATAAGGACCAGAAAAAAGACGCCCTTCATGACGGAGAACGCGCTGGAACGGCGCAGCAGCTGGATCGTGAAGTAGATCAGGACGGTGACAAGCAGGATGTCGATGATATTCCAAACGCTGAACACGGAAATATTGGCCGAAACGCGTTCGACCATATCGGTCCATATATTCCTCAGCATCCGCAGCGCGCCCAAGCGTTTCTTCCCCCATTTCCGCGTTGATTCACCCAAAGCACAATATAGTATACCACAGGAAGCGGTTTTTGGGAAGGATGGATTTTTATTATTTCCTATGGTAAAATAGCGTTTGAGGAAGAGGGGCGTCCGCTGGGTTAAGAGAATGGGTATCACCGCGCCGATCGTTGTCTTGGCGGCCGCGGCGTGTTCGCCCGACCTGCCGGAGCCGAACGCGCCGGTGCGGTTTACCGCCGGATAGGTCACTCGTCCCCGTCCCAGCCGCAGACCTTCATATCCACCCGCCCGTCCGGCAGAAACGCGATCCCTTCTCCTTCCAAAAGGATTTGGCGCATTTCGGCGTGAAGGCCGCCGGTGACCGAGCCGTCCGCCATCACCACCCGCTGCCAGGGCAGATGTTCCGGGCAGCAGCGCATGGCGTAGCCCACCTGCCGCGCCGCCCGGGGTTGCCCCAGCATTCGGGCGATCTGGCCGTAGGAGACGACTTTACCGAGGGGGATCCGTTCGACAACGGCGTATACCTGCTGGAAAAATGGGTTCATGAATACCTATCCTTTCCGAATAATTTGCATCCTTCATTAAACGAAGCAGGGCGGCGTATGCCGCCTCAAATACGCGGCTGCAATAAGGGAGGGGATGCCATTGACAGACCCTAAGGTTTGGCGGGAGGAGACCGCCTATCTGCGCGGCGTGTCGGACGCGCTGCGGACAGAACTTACCGGCATCGACCGCCGTTTCGCGCAAGGCGTCACCGCCGCCGACGACGCGGCGGAGGAGAGCGTGCGTCAAATGATGGAAAGCCGCTACCGCCTGCTCCGGCGGACCGAGGGATCGCCGTATTTCGCACGGGTCGATTATGCCGAGCAGAACGACGGCCGTGTGTCAGGGATAAAGAAGAAAATCTACATTGGAAAAGCCTCCGTCTATGACGCGGACAGCAATCTGCTGGTCACCGACTGGCGGGCGCCGGTGTCGGGGCTTTACTATGACGGGCGGCTCGGCCCCGCTTCTTACGACAGTCCTGACGGGCGGATCGAAGGAGTCATGTCGCTGAAGCGCCGGCTGACGGTGGAAGGAGGGGCGCTGAAGGGCTACGACGACATTGACGTCACGGCGACCGACGCGCTGCTGGCCCCGTACTTATCGGTGTCGGCCGACACCCGGCTCAAGGACATCATCGCCACCATCCAGACCGAGCAAAACAAGATCATCCGCGCCGATTCGCGCCGCCCGCTGATCGTGCAGGGCGCGGCCGGCAGTGGGAAAACCACCGTCGCGCTGCACCGGATCGCGTATCTGACCTATAACATGGGGAAACGGTTCCGGCCGGAGCAGTTTATGGTGTTATCCTCAGGCGGCTTTTTCCTCAGCTATATCGCGGGGATCCTGCCCGATCTGGGGGTGGAGGACGTCCCGCAGCTTTCGTTTGAGGATCTGATCCGGCGCTATGTCAAGACGCCTTTCCGGCTATACAAGCCCGCCGACGAAACGGAAGAGCGGGACGACGGATACAGGTCGTCATACGAGATTTTATCTGACATCGACGCGTTTCTGGCCGCCGAGGCGGAAACAGGGGAACGCAAAAGTCCCGCGTTGCCGCTTTACAGGAGATTTCTGGAACAGGCCGGCTATGCCGGCGCCCGCCTGACCGAGGAAGACCTCGCGCCGCTGCTCTATCTGCGGATCCGTATGGTGAAAATTTCCGAACCGTCCGTCCGCCACGTGGTGATCGACGAGGCGCAGGATTTTTCCGCCATGCAGCTGACCGTATTGCAAACGCTGTTCAAAAAGGCGTCATTTACCATATTGGGCGACCTGGCCCAGGGGATAGGGCCGCGCGGCGTGAAAGACTGGGACGAAGCCAACCGGCAGGTTTGGCAAGGCGCGGCGACGGTTCTGCGGCTGCAAAAGAGTTACCGCGCGACGGTCGAGATCATGGAGGCGGCCAACAGGGTTTTGGACAGGCTGCCCCGTCTGCCGAAAGGCAAAGCGGTGGTTCGCCACGGGGAATCGGTGGGGTTGACCGACGTTTGGGGGGAAAAAGACCGCGCCGACGCTTGCGCCGGCCTCATTGAGAAGCGAAAAGCGCAGGGGCATAAAAATATCGCCGTTCTGATCAGCGGGCCGTCGCTTTGCAAAGGGGTTTCGCGGCTGGTAAAAAATGTGGACAATGTGTTTACCACAAAGGACGGGCAGTATGAGGGCGGGGTGTGTCTGCTGCCCGCCGCCCTCTCGAAGGGGCTGGAGTTTGACAGTGTCATCGTCGCCGACGCCGAGCGTTACGCCAAAGACGAATACGGGACGAAACTGTTATACGTGGCGATGACACGCGCGATGCACACGCTGGACGTCCTGTATGAAGGGGAACCGCCGTTTTAAGGTTTATTTCCTGAGCCGGTCGTACAGCACGGCCTGATAGTCCGCCGCCGGCCCCCTCAGCACGGGGTTTTCCCGGCGCAATGCGTTGATATATTGGAAGAAAGGGTCGTTGTCGTATCCGAGCAGTTCCAGCGCAAGAGGCCCCAGATAATGGGCGCTGACCGCGCCGCCGCGCCGCAGTCCCAAGTTGTCTAAAGATTCTTCAAGAGAGAAAACAGGTTTGCAAGCGTCGTTCTGCCATAGCAGGAACGGCGTTTCGAATTTTTTCAGCCCCTCGTCAAAGCCCAGTTCCTCATAGAGCCGCATCGCGCGGCCCAGCGAGGGCAGGTGGTCGCCGTAAAAGACCAGCAATGTAGGTTCGGGGCGGCTGTTGAGATATTCGGTAAACAGTTTTAACTCCCGCGCGGTGTCGGCGGCGCCGATGAAGTAGTTGGCCGGAATGTCCGCCTCCGGGTCAAACCGGCGGTCATAGGGCGTATGGTTCTGAATGGTGACCATGTAGGAAAAGAGCGGCGGCGGGCGTGTTTCGATCACCTCTCGCAGCTTTGCGAACGCGGCGGCGTCGGAAACAAGCCCCCCTTTGCGCTCGGCCCCCTCGAAGTCTTTTACGGTGACAAACTCGTCAAAGCCGAGCCGGGGATAGACTTCCCGGCGCTTATACACCCAGTCAAACCCCGGATGGACCGCCGCCGTATGATAACCGTATAATTTCAGCGCCGACGCGACCGACCCGAGGGGTTTGCGCACATGCCAAAAAGCCGACGGGGATGGGTTGATAAACATTGAGTAAAGCCCGGTCAGCACATCAAACTCTGTGTTGGCCGTGCCGCCGCCGTAATTGGGGACGGTTAGCGTCCCGCAAAACCCCTCGTTTTTGAGTTGCTTATAGGGGGCGATAGGGTCGCTTTTCAGCGTAAAAAACGGATCGTCACTTAACTCGGTAAACGCCTCACCCATGACGAAGACCACGTTGACGCCGGAAAGGGCTTTCCTGTCCTCGCCGTAATGGGAAAGCACCGCGGCCGAGCGCCCCTCGGCATAGCCCTCCGGTTTCACAACGCCGATCGTATTCAGATGACGCCAAAAGATATATGGAAAACCGGCGCAGTACAGCTTGCCGTTCGTGTATACAAAGCGGTTTAGCGGCCATACCGCCAACAGGACGCCGCCAGCCGTAAGCAAGCGGGTACTGACGCTCCAATCAGGTGAAAGGGCAAAGGCCGAACAGGCAACCGCCGCCACCGTCAAAAGCGGGATACCAATTTCTATAAACCCGATATGCCCTTTCACGGCGTCGGAGAAAGTCGCCGCCTCGCGGATCAGGATGAAGTCGGACGGCAGAAACGGCTCCTCGCGGATCAGCACCTTGAAACGGCTGACCAGCGCGAACGCCAGCGCGACGAGGGAAACGGCGGCCAAAGCGGGCCAAAGCCGCCCGAACGCCGTAAAGAACAGCACGGTGAGGATATAGAGCGGTAACGCGTTCAGCGCCAAAAGATACGGCCTTTTCAGCGCGTGACGGAAAAACGGTTTTGCCTCGAGACACAGAACCGCCGCCGTTAGCAGGGCGGGAAACGCGAACAAACAGATCAAAGCCAAACCCCGCTCCTAAACATCCGCAGCACATTGTCGCGGCGGTCTGTGACCCCCAGTTCGGACAAAGCCCAAAGCACCGCCCCGGCGACGTTCGGTACGTCCAGCGTGACAAAGCGCAGATCTTTCTGCGGGAAACGCTGCCGCAGCCGCGTCTCGGCGGTTTTCTGCACATGACCGCATTCACACTTGGTAAAAAGCGAACCGGCAAAGACGATCTCGATTGGCTCGCCCGGCGCAAAGGATAAATCACTGATCGCCCCGGCGATGCCGCCCGCGTAGCTGACGCCGGACTCCTCCAAAAGCCCCAGCGCCGCTTCGTCGCCCTCCTCCGCTGTTGTATAGAGGATGCGGCAAAGATCAAGTGTCGTCTTGGCGTGGTCCTTGTTGAGGCGGTCGGTCAGCAGGTCGATAAAGTCATGTTTGTCGGTGACGTCGAGCCAGCGGAACATGGCGGTCGTCAGCGCGGTGAATGGCTGTTCGCGGAAGAGCTGGCTGTAAACCAGCCCGACGGCGCGCGGACCCATCATACTGCCGCCGCCGCAGTCACCGGTATAGGCCCCCAGACCGCCGACCTGCACTTGCCCGCCCCGGGAATCAATGCCGGTGATACAGCAGCCCGTGCCGCTGATGGCGCAGACGCCGCAACCGCTGACACTGCCCGCCTTGACGCCGAGATACGCGTCGTTGCACAGCACAAAGCGCGGCAAGCCCAAATCGGTTAGGACGCCGGAGATGATACGGTGCTGTTCGGCAGTGTCGGTCCCGGCCAGTCCCAGTACGCCCATTTCAATATCGTTCATGCCGATATTGTTCCGCGTGAGCAACGCTCTAAACATCCCGCGCAGTACGTCCGGCAGTTCGTCAAGGCCGCCCGCCATTCCCTCGTGATTGGTTGGACCCCACGGCAGCATATCCAGACGCCCGGTGTCGGCGTCATACAGCGCGCAGTGCGTCTTGGTGCCGCCGCCGTCTACCCCCAGAACGTAACGCATACGATCACCCCTAAATGAATTTCGGCAGATATGCCTTATGTGCCTCCAGCATTTCGTCCAGCATCGGCTTCGCCTTGGCGTGGTCGAGGATCAGCGGGTGGACCGTCATCGCGGCCAGCGCCGTTTTCTTACAGCCGGTCAGAGCGGCTTTGACGGCAAGGCGCTCGTAAGCCTTGACCGTCTGCATCAGGCCAACAATGTGAGGGTTGTCAAACGCTTTCGGCGGGACGGGAACGGGTCCGTCCGCCCCCACGGCGCATTTGATCTCCACTACGTCGCCGCCGGCCATAAAAGGCAACGCGCCGTTGTTGCGCGTGTTGACGACGTGAAATTCCTGCCTGTCGTTTTCGATCGCGTCGATCAGCGAGGCCGCCGCCTCGGAGTACAGCGCGCCGCCGCGCTTGTCCAGCGCCGCCGGTTTTTCGCGGAGGTTTTCGTCGCGGTACTGCTCCAGAAGTCCGCGTTCGATCTCCGCGCACTCCTCGCCCCGGGTCTGTTTGGCGTCCAGACATTTTTGCAGCGCGGCCGATTTGTTGTAGAAATAGTTGAGGTAATGGCAGGGGAATGCGCCCGCCGCGCTCAACACGCCGGGTCCGCCGAAATGATCTTCGTGGTGACTCAGTTCCGGCCCGTCCAGCCACGCGGGCAGGTAGTCTTTGCCGCCGGCATAGTAGGCCGTGACCCATGAGAGATGGTTCAGCCCCACATAATCATAGTCTATAGCCTCGCTTCCGTCCGGCAGATACCCCCGCAGTTCTTTGAGCATATTGATCGCGTTGTTGCAAAGCCCGATCATCCGGACATCGGTGTGGTCAAGGACGGCTTGCGCCACCATGCCGGAGGGGTTGGAGAAGTTGATAAGCCACGCGCCCTTTTGCGCGCGTTTCTCCATTTCCCCGGCCACGCGCAGGATGACCGGGATGGTCCGCAGCCCTTTCAGCATCCCGCCCGCGCCGGTTGTCTCCTGTCCGAGCATCCCGTATTTCAACGGGATTTTCTCGTCCAAGATCCGCGCCGATAAACCGCCGACGCGCACCTGTCCCAGCACGTAACCGGCGCCGTCGACCGCCTCCTCAAGGCTTGTCGTTGCCGTGACGCGGGTATTCGCGCCGGCGGCGCGGATCATCCGTTCCGCCAGCGCCGAGACCACCGCGTTTTTGGCCGGGTCGACGTCCATCAAGACCAGCTCTCCGACGGATAGACTGTCCCGGCGGGTCAGAATGCCGTGGACCAGTTCCGGCGTATAGGTGCTGCCGGAGCCGATGACCGCGATTTTTAATGATTTCATGAAAGAATCCTCTCCTCACGTCATGATCTCTGTATACGTCCATGGTGTGCCGCCCACAAGCCATTGACGAAGCCGCCGCTGTTTTTCGTTTTCCTGTGACGGAACGAATAACTCTGTTAAACCGTTGTTTGCCGGTCCCAGCGCGGGGACAAGTTCGTCAAAAATCACGTCCAGCATTCCGCCCATGTCCTGTGTGCCGGAATTCATCGCGATCACCAGCCCGCGGCGGGGGATGACGACGCAAAACTGCCCGAACGCCCCGTCCGCGCGGTAGCTGTCCTCGCGGCGGTTGATCCAGAACTGGTAGCCGTAGCCGCTGGTCCATTCGGTGCCGGGGTCGCCTGGCTGGGTGATTTTTTTGCTTGTTGCTTCTCGTATCCACTCTTTGTAAATGAGCTGTTTTCCATTGTAAGAACCCTCAAAGAGTAAAAAATTCCCGAATTTGAGAATATCTTGTGTGCTCAGATGCAGCCCCACGCCGCCCATGCAGGCACCGTCGGGATGCCGGTCCCAACGCCACCCGTCCAGCCCCAGCGGTTCCAGCAAACGGGGGCGCAGGTAATCCTCCAGAGAAGACCCGCTCACCGTTTCAACGATATACCCCAGCACATGACTCCCGGCTGTGTTATAGAGAAATACACCGCCCGGTTCCGCCTCGGGGTCGGAACGCAGGAAATTATCCAGCGGTTCCCGCTCGTCCGGCCAGTAGTACGGCTCTTTGGTATGCCCCGTCGCCATCATCAGCAAGTGGCGGACGGTAATTATTTCCATTTTTTTGGAGAGGCGGCAGGGGAGCCGGTTTGTGAAAAAGGATACGGCTTTGTCGTCCGGCGACAGCAGCCCCTCCTGTACGCAAAAGCCGATCGCCAAAGAGGTAAAACTCTTGGTCAGGGAGAAGAGGGCGTGCGGCCTATCGAGGCGATACGGCGTTACAACCGCCTTGGCAATCGTCCGCCCGTCGCGGGCGGCGGCCATACCGTGCATCCCGAGATCGCGCAGTTTTTCCAAAGCGGACTGATAACTCATTGACAATCCTCCCTTGTACGCAGGGGCGCACACAGTGCGCCCCTACACGAATTTGACACTGTCATACACACATAGGTCACAGTACCCGAGTTTGCGGTATATCCCGCAGGAAATGGGGTTGGCGGCGTCGGCGAACAGGCAGCAGAACTTGTATCCGCGTTCCAGCAAATCCTGGGACAGCCGTGCCACAACTGAAGACGCATAGCCTTTGCCCCGGTAAAACGGCGGCGTATACACATGCCCGATTACCGCGCCGTTTTGCGTATGGCGTTCCACTGCGGCCTGCGATACCGGATGCCCGTCTTCCCAAATATAATGGACATCTTTACCAAGCCGCCCTTTCACACGTTCGAGACCTGTCAGAATATCAAATACCTCGATATGGCAATCTTCATTGAACAAACGCTCCCAGTACGGCACAAAGAACAAATCGTCCTCCCGCAGCGTGCGGCAATGCCCCGGCGCTTTTTGTGGTACACTTACCTGATCAAGCCTCATGATATTCATCGACATATGGACATGATGCCGAGCTGTCCAACGATCCGCGAAGCGTTTCGCTGTCCCTTGTTCCGCCAGTACACCCGGAAAAGAATAGCCCAAAGCCTTTAATTCCATTGCCAGTACCTGCAATGCCGCGTCGTTTGGCTTGTTGCCTGTTTCATACAAAACAATGTTGAACGGCAGACCCGTCCATGCGGCCGTCAGCATGACGCCGCCCGCGTCATCTTTGACCGCGGCGAAAAGCCAATCCGATTTATCGCCGTCACGGAGGATAAAGCTAATAAGAAGGTTGTTCTGCACCTCGTTCTCCAACAGTATGTCCAGAACGTCCGTCCCGAACGCTTCCGCGCTCGCGTACTTCTCAAACCTCATTTGTGTACCTCAAACTTGATCCCCGGCGCGTCGCCGTCCACCTGGAAGGTGACCTCTTCGCCGTGCGCCCGCCCGGTGACGGTGGCGCGGAGGGTCCCGGTCTTGTCATAGAGATCGGCGGTCTGTTCGGTCAGCTGGTAAGCGTGGATGGTGACGTTCTCGTGGTAGTCGTATTCGGCGCAGTCGTCTCGCCCCATTGCAAGTAAGGTGTTCTCAGGAATGAAAACCGGCAGCGTCATGTAGTTGTACTTCCCCCGTATCAGCCGTCCTCCCTGCACGACCTCGCCGGTGAAGAAGTTTGTGTACAGCCCGTCGGGCAGGTAGACGTCGCAATGGCCGTCCTCGCGGAAGACCGGCGCCACCAGCAGCCCGTCGCCCAGCATATACTGTTTGTCCAGCGTATGGCAGAGAGGGTCGTCCGGAACCTCCATTACCATCGGGCGCATGACCGGGACGCCGGTCTGGGTCGCCTTGACGGCCTGAGCGAACAGATAGGGCATCAGAGAGTGTTTGATCTTGGTGAACTTGCGCAGCACGTCGACCGCCTCGTCATCAAAAAGCCACGGTACGCGGTAGGAAGAACTGCCATGCAGGCGGGAGTGGGTGGAGAAGAGACCGAACGCCACCCAGCGCTTGTAGACGTCGGCGGTGGCCGTCGCCTCGAAGCCGCCGATGTCGTGACTCCAGAAGGCGAAACCGCCCAACGCCAGCGACAGACCGCCGCGCAGCGTCTCGGCCATCGCGGCGTAGGTCGCTTCGCAGTCGCCGCCCCAATGAACCGGGAACTGCTGCCCGCCTACCGTCGCGCTGCGGGCAAACAGGATGGCGTCGCCCTTTTTGCGTCTCAGCATATCGTAGACGGTTTTGTTGTAGAGTTGGGTGTAGTAATTGTGCATCTTTTGCGGGTCGCTGCCGTCAAACCACGCGACGCCTTCGGCCGGGATCCGTTCGCCGAAATCAGTCTTGAAGCAGTCCACGCCCATGTCGGCCAAAACTTCCAGTTTGGAAGCGTACCACGCCGCCGCGTCCGGGTTGGTGAAGTCCACCAGTCCCATCTGAGGCTGCCAGCGGTCCCACTGCCAGACGGTTCCGTCGGTCTTTTTCAGCAGATACCCCTTTTTCGCCGCCTCGTCAAAGAGCGGGGATTTCTGCCCGATATAGGAGTTGATCCATACGCAGACCCGCAGTCCTTTGCCGTGCAGGCGTTTCAGCATCGCCTCCGGCTCGGGGAACATGGCCTCGTCCCAGGTGAAATTGCACCATTCATACTCCTTCATCCAGAAGCAGTCGTAGTGGAAGACCGAGAGCGGGATGCCGCGCTCCGACATACCGTCTATAAACTCATTGACTGTTTTTTCGTCATAGTTGGTGGTGAACGACGTGGAGAGCCACAGTCCGAACGACCACGCGGGCGGCAGCGGCGCTTTGCCGGTCAGCGCGCAGTAGTTGGCGACGGCGGCTTTGACGCTGCCCCCGCCGACGACAAAGTAATGCAACTCCTCTCCGGCGACCGAGAACTGCACCCTTGACGCCGCCTCGGAGGCGATCTCATAGCTGACGCGGTCCGGATGGTTGGCAAAGACGCCGAATCCCTTGCTGGAGACATAGAAGGGGATATTCTTATAGGCGATGTCGGACGCGGTGCCGCCGTCCTCGTTCCATATGTCCACGCTTTGCCCGTTCTTGACAAAGGGAGTGAACCGTTCGCCGAGGCCGTAGACATACTCGTCCACCCCGAGGTCGAGCCGTTCGCGGATATAAGGGCCGTCCGGCGTTTCGAGGTAGGCCGCCTGTTTGAAATCGGAACGGGTGAGCGGCTTGCCGTCATAGGTGAAGGTCAGCGAAAAACGCCCTTTTTGCAGCGTCGCCGCCATCTTCCCGGCGCGGACGGTATAGGCCGTCTCCGTCTCGGAAAATGCAAGCGCCTGCGGCTCTGTAAAGAGTTCAAACGCCGGCTCTTTGGGCATGGCGTCCTTATAGTGATACAGCTTCACACCCAAAACGTCCGGCCTGGGCGCGTCGATCTCCAGCGTCAGCAACGGCCCGCCCAGCGTCTGTCCCCGGTGGTACACGGGGAAGGGGCTGATAAAGGCCGTCAGTTTCTCCCCGGAGAAGCGGATATCGCGTATCTCGGCGCAGCCGTGGGCGGTCACGCCCGGCTTGGTCAGCCAGAACCCGTCGGTAAATTTCATAAACAGATCACCTTTCTATCTTGATTTTTTCAGACAGCCTGAGATCGGCGCTTGACCCGCCGGCGGAGAAGGTAACCGCCTCCGGCAGGATCGAGAAAGCGTTTTGCCTCTCGTCAAACAGCGCCAGTTCACGCAGCGGCACAGTGAATGACACCGTCTTGACCTCTCCCGGCGCCAGCATGACCCGGTCAAACCCGCAAAGCCGCCTGATTGGGGCTTTTACCGGCGTACCATGCGGCGCGGCGTAAAGCTGCACGACTTCCTCCCCGGCGCGGCCGCCGGTGTTGCGCACCATGCAGGAAACCTCAAACGCGCCGTCCGCGGCGGAGACGGACAGTCCGATATAGGTGAAAGCGGTATAGCTGAGTCCGTACCCGAACGGATACTGCACCGGCCTGTCGAAGTACATATATGTACGCGGACGGTTGATGATGTCGTAGTCGTTGATGTCGGGTAGATCGTCCTGCGAGAGATACCATGTCATCGAAAGCCGTCCGGCGGGGTTGATCTTTCCGAACAGCGCGTCGGCAACCGCCGTGCCCAAATGCTGCTCGCCGTGCGAAGTGTACAAAGCGGCGCGCAGCAGATCCGCCTCCTTGGGAAACGCATAGGGGTATCCCGCGATCAGGGTCAGGATGATGTTCGGGTTTACGGCGCGTATCCGTTCCAGCATCGCCGTCCACCTCTTCGGAAACGCGATGTCGGGGCGGTCGAAGCACTCGCGGCCGTTGACCAGAGGGTGGTTGCCCAGCACGGCGATAACCATGTCGCACCGGGCCGCCGCGTCTACCGCGCGGGACAGACCGTCGGTCAGCAGTTCCCGCCGCAACTCGCGTACGGTACCGTCAATTCTACTCTTATTTTCCTCCGAAAGTCCGTCGCGGAAGGTATCGCCGTGCGGAAGAAAGCGGCCCGTTTCCTCTTCGCGGAAGAACAACTCATATGTAAACCAGCCCCACAGCGCGTCGGAGACGCAGTCCAGCGTCCCGTCATGACGGACGGCGAGGAACTTGCCGGTCTTTACATCGCGGTACGCCGCCGACGTAAAGCCGTAGTCATGCTCCTCAAAAACGGCCCGCGTCTCAGTATCGCCATCAAAAAGGACTGTCCCGTCTTCCTCCACACGGAGCCAGCCGCCGCCGTCATCGTCAAAGATAACGCACAGGTCATGCGTCCGTGCCGTCTCGACCATTCCGTCCGGCAGCGCGTCCCGTATCGCTTCCAGCGGCGTTACGGCTTGCGGCGGCTTGCCGGAGTACCAGTCGGGCATCGTCACGCCGGCCAGGTCGCCGACCACCAGTACCTTGCCGCAGGTATCGGGATCCAGCGGCAGGATGCCGTCGTTTTGCAGCAGCACGGCCGATTTTCGCGCCGCCTCCAGCGCCACTTCCGAATGCTCCCGGCAGCAGAGCCGTTCCGGCGGGATGGAGGTATACGGGCATAAACCGTCGGGATCGAACTGTCCCATCCGGAACCTTACGTTGAATTGGTTGGTCAGCGCCCGGTCAAGGTCGGCCTCGGTGATAAGCCCCGTTTTCAGCGCGGCCAGCGCGGCCTCAATAATCAGTTCGGGATTGTCCGGGAAGCAATCAACGCCCGCTTTTAACGACAGAGCGATCGACTCCGTGTGTGTCTCACAGTAGTGATGGTGGGTGACGGTCTGGGAAAAGTCGCCGCCGTCGCAGACGACAAAGCCCCCGCAGCCCCATTCGCCCTTGACGATCTCCAGTACCTCCGGGTTGACAATGCAGGGCACGCCGTTGACCTCGTTGTAAGCCGTCATCAGCGAGAGCGCCTTCCCCTCGGTAAACGCGTACTCAAAGACGCGCAGATAATACTCCCGCTTGACCCGTTCGCCCATATCGGTCGAAACAGAAACGCGGTTTTTCTCCACATTGTTGCCATAGAAGTGCTTCGGCGCGCAGGTAGCCTTGACATAGAACGGATCGTCGCCCTGGGTCCCACGGATCAGGGCCGCCGCCAGCTTTCCGGCCAGAAACGGGTCCTCGCCGTAAGCCTCTTCGGTGCGCCCCCAGCGTGGGTCGCGCTCCATGTCTATGGTGGGGAACCACAGCGTCAGCCAGCGGCTTCGCCCGTCACGGTGATAATACACCCGCGCCTCGGTGCCGATGACGTCCCCAACACGCCGCATCAGATCCGTATCCCATGTGCTGGACAGCCCGATCGGCTGCGGGAAAACGGTGGCGTCGCCGTTCGGCCATTGACTGCCGTGGGTGCGGACGACAAGGCCGTGCGCGCCCTCGCCGCCGACGGCATACGGGGGGATCCCCAACCGGGGGATGCCCTGCTGGCGGGTGGGAAGGAAACCGGTCTTCTCCTCTGCCGTCAAACGCGAAAGGAGGTTGTCGATCCGCTCTTTCAGCGGGAGGGAGGGGTTCAGATAATCGGGCGTCGGCATGGCGGATTCCCCTTTATCTTGTTTTTTCCTGCGGCCTGTTGTATACTGGAAACATCATACCATATCTTTTTTTGATTCTCAATCGCTTTTGACATTTTTCTTGGAGGGCGCCTATGAAACTGCTTTGGAGACTGGCCCGGGAAGCGTCCCGGTTCAAAGGCTTGTATTTCATCTCTATTCTTTCCACGCTGCTGCTGGCCGGGATCGCTTTGGCGCCGCCGATGCTGCTGCGCGAGATGACAAGCCTTTTAGAGAACGGAACGGCGGAATACGGCCGGATCGGGCGGCTGGCTCTGGCTCTGCTGGCGCTCTATCTGATCCAGATCCTCTTCCGCTTTCTCTCCCACTATCTGGCGCACGTGGCGGCGTGGCGGCTGGTGGAGGATATGCGGGTACGGGTATACGACAAACTACAATCCCTTTCGATGCGGTATTTCCACGATAAGCAAACGGGCGATTTGATGAGCCGCGTCGTCAACGATACCGGCAACTTTGAACAGCTTTACGCCCACATCATACCGGAGATGATCGCCAATGTCCTGCGGGTTGCGGCGGTGGTGACGATCCTGCTCGTATTCAACGTCAGGCTGACGCTGCTGACATTCATTCCGGTGCCGTTCATCATAGCCGGGGGCTGGCTATTTTCGAAGAAAATAAGGCCGTATTTCCGCGAGGCGCAGAAGGCCGTCGCCGGCGTCAACGCCAAATTGCAAGACAACTTCTCCGGCATCGCCGAGATCCAGTCGTTCGGGCGGGAGCCGGATGAATCGTCGGCGGTCCGGCGGGAGGCAAACGGATATACAAAAGCCATCCTCAAAGCGCTGAAACTGGCCAACTTTTTCCATCCGGTGGTGGAGTTTTTCTCCTCGTCCGGGACGGTCATCGTCGTGGGGTTCGGCGGCTGGCTGGCGTTGCGCGGCCAACTTTCGATCGCCGACATTGTGGCGTTTCTGCTCTATCTGGGTCTGTTTTACGCGCCGATCTCCGGCCTGGCGCAGCTACTGGAGAGTATGCAGTCGGCCTACGCCGGGGCCGAGCGGGTCGCCGCGGTGCTGGATGCGGAGCAGGACATCAAAAATATGCCTGACGCTAAGGACATCGCCCCGGTATCAGGCGCGGTCGGGTTTCACAATGTATCGTTCCGGTATGAGGAGCACATCCCGGTGCTGAAAAACGTGAGTTTCACCTGCGAGCCGGGACAGATGGTGGCGCTGGTCGGGCCGACCGGCGTGGGCAAGACGACGATGACGCAACTGGTTGGGCGTTTCTACGATCCGGACGAGGGGATGGTGACGCTGGACGGGACCGACGTCAAAACGGTCACAGCCGCGTCGCTGCGCCGTTACATAGCGCCGGTGCTGCAAGATACCTTCCTGTTCAACGGCACGCTGGCGGAAAACATCGCTTACTCGAAGCCGGACGCGGCGACAGAGGAGATCGTGGAGGCCGCCAAAGCCGCCAATATCCATGAGTCGATCACCGCCATGCCGGACGGATACGAAACGAAAGTGGGGGAGCGCGGCCTGCGGCTGTCCGGCGGACAGAAGCAGCGGGTCGCCATCGCCCGGGCCATCCTGCGCAAAGCGCCGGTCATCATCCTCGACGAGGCGACCGCGTCGGTGGATACCGAGACAGAGAAAGAGATACAAGCCGCCATCGCCGGGTTGCACAAGCAGCACACCATCATCGCCATCGCCCACCGCCTATCCACCATCCGCAGCGCCGATTTGATCCTCGTGCTGGAAAACGGCGAGATCGTCCAGCGCGGCACCCATGACGAACTGATGGAGCGGGACGGGCTGTATAGGCGGCTGTCGCTGATTCAGGGGTGATAGTGTGAACCTGTCAAATTATCCCGGAGAGAATCCGCCGGACGAGATAAAAATCTATGAACTGTCCCTTATTTGGAAAGAGGCCGCGTATAATTTCGCATTTTGGGAGACTCTTGCGTTGGATTGGGACAAAGCCTATAAGGACGCTCTGCCGCGCGTATTGGCTGCGCACAATTTGGGTGAGTATTACTTGGAACTCATGCGGTTCTTGGCGCTTTTACGGGACGGGCATACAAAGGTCTGGTTTCCCAAAGCCGTGGAGGACTATATGGCTAAGCTGCCGATTATGACCAAATTGATCGGCGGGGAAATCGTTGTATCCAATGTTAAACAAGTCGCCGCCGATAAAGTGAAGCGGTGGAGTATCATTAAGAAGATCGGCGGTATAGACGTTTGGGAGCATATAGAGAGACATATCTACCCCTACATATGGCACGAGAAGCCTGACAGTGTCTATGATTGGATGGTGGATAAGTATCTGCGTTCCGGTGAGGCCGGAAGCCAAACCGAGTTTGTGTTTGAGGATCAGCTAGAAACGGCGGTTTTGACCTATACCAAAGGCGACACAAACTGGATATACAATGACAGGCTCAAGCCGAGCGAACTGTTTACGGCGACCTATCAGTCCGACAGCCACCGCATAGAACTGACAAAAGACGGCATAGCTGTCATCACGATCGACACGATGATGAATGACGATTTACCAAAAGATTTTTATGCAAATGTCCCTCTGCTAGAAAAAGCAAGGGGGTATATCATCGACATTCGCAATAATGGCGGCGGCAAGAGCAGCAATGGTGACGGGGTTGCGGCGGCGTTCATAGGCGTAGATTGCCCCGGGCTGCTGACCGGGCCGCTCATCGTCCTTTCCTCACCAAACACCGCGTCGGCGGCGGAGGATTTTCTGGTCATGCTGGATACGGCCAAACGGGCGGTCATCGTGGGTTCGCCAAGCTGCGGCTCTACCGGCCAGCCGCTTTCTGCGGAGTTGGAAAGCGGCGGCGGATTTATGATTTGTACGCGCCACTGCCTGTATCCCGACGGGCGGGAGTTTGTCAATACCGGCGTATTGCCTCACATGCCTTGTGAAATGACCCTTGAGGATTATCAAAATGGTGTTGATACGGTTATGGATAGGGGATTAGCTGCGGCGCGGGAATCTTATAAACAATCGGTGTGCCTTTCGGGTTAATTTTTCTTGCAATCCCATATACTTCTATAGTATACTGTCTGGGAAGGATGATGGGCTTGCTAATAGACGGCATAGACATACACCATACGGTCACGGGCGGCGGGCCGCCGCTGCTGTTCCTGCACGGCTGGGGCGTGGGGCATGACAGCTATCTGCCGCTGCTCAACCAGCTGGCCGCGACGCATACCGTCTACGCGCCCGACCTGCCCGGCTTCGGCCAGTCGCCGGAACCGGACGCGCCGTGGGACGCGGACAGATACGCCGACTTCGTCCTCGCTTACTGCAAGGCCAACAGCTTGACCGGGCCGGTGTGTATGGGTCATTCCAACGGCGGACGGGTGCTGATACGGTTGCTGGCCCGCGATGATACGGGCCTGGACCCGCCCCGCGCGGTCCTGTTTGACGCGGCGGGCCTGAAGCCCAAACGCGGGTTAAAAACCTATGTCAAGGTCTATACTTACAAGGCGGGGAAACTCTTCCTCAAGCCCTTTCCCAAGGCGTTGGAGCGCTACCGTGCCGGCAAAGGCTCGGCCGATTACCGCGCCGCCTCGCCGCTGATGAAGGCTACGATGACGAAACTGCTGGCCGGCGACTTATCGGACGATCTGCCCAAGATCAGAATCCCCACCTTGCTGGTTTGGGGCGAGGACGACGCCGCCACGCCGCTGGCCGACGGCAAAAAGATGGAACGGCTGATCCCCGGCGCGGGACTGGCGGTACTGCCCGGCGGACATTGGGCGTTTATGGAGCGCCTACCGCATACGATGCGGATATTGGACAGTTTTCTATAGAAAAAGGGTTTCCATAATACCGGGAAAATCCGCTATCTTGACAGAGGGGCCGGGATAACCTACCATATGTGGGGATAAATACGGGAAAAGTGTTTCACATGAAACATTATCAGCCGAAAAATGCGTTTTTTCTCATTTTTATTGTATATATGCAACATGGGAGGTTCTGGTGGAGTATATCATCCTGTATGCCGTATTTTGGGCGCTGGCCATGGCTGCGTCGGTGCGCGTCATGCATATGTTCCAACTCAGTTCTTACCAATGGCCGGGATATATCCGCTGGCTGAAAAGCGAAGGCGGCGGGTTTCTGCTCAACCTCGTGCCGTTTCTGCCGCGCGGCAAGGCCAAGAAGCCGCTGAAACTCACCTCCCGCGTCTGGCGGCTCTTTGCCGGGCTGGCGCTGATCTTGACGGGGATTGCCGTGGGAGCGCATTTGGCCGGAGGGTGGATACGGTATCTGATCCTGGCGGCGGGGTATGTCGGCGTCTTCTTCTTCCTTCCGCTGGCGAATTGGGTGTTATGGCCGGTGCAAAAAGTGATAAACACTTGGTATATCCGCGACGCGCAGAAGCGGCTGCATCCAGGGCTGACGGTGATCGGCGTGACCGGGAGTTACGGGAAGACATCGGTCAAAACCTATATCGCGCAACTCCTGTCGGTCAAATTCAATGTGCTGGCGACGCCGGCGAGTTACAATACCCCGATGGGCGTGGTGCGCGCTATCCGGGAAAAATTGGAGCCGAGCCACAGCGTCTTTGTCTGTGAAATGGGCGCCCGGCATGTCGGCGACATCAAAGAGGTTTGCCGGATCGTGCCGCCCCGGCTCGGCGTACTGACCGCCATAGGCCCGCAGCATTTGGAGACGTTCAAGTCGCTGGAAAACGTCGTAAAGACGAAGTTTGAACTGATCGGCGCGCTGCCGCCGGACGGCACGGCCTTTTTCTGCTGGGGGAACGAGCACATCCGCGGACACGCGGAAAACCGTCCCGCCGTCCGCTATGCCGTGTTGGAGGACGCAACCTTAGACATACGCGCGGAAAACCTGACCGCCGGCGCGAAGGGGCTGTCTTTTGACATAGTTACCAAGACGGGGGAGCGGGAACGCTTTATATGCGGCCTGCTGGGGAAGCACAACGTTGAAAACGTCACGGCCGCCATCGCTGTCGCGTTGTATATGGGAATCCCGTTGCGCGACATGGTTCCGGCCGTCCGCGGCCTCAAACCCGCGAAACACCGTCTGGAACTGTTGCCGAGAGGGCAGGGGCTGACCGTCATTGACGACGCGTACAACGCGAATCCCGCCGGGGCCGCCGCTGCGCTGGACGCTCTGTCGATGTTCGCCGGCGTAAAGGTTATTATCACACCCGGCATGGTGGAACTGGGCGGGGCCGAGGAGGCCGAAAACCGTGCGTTCGGCGGGAAAATCGCTCAGGTATGCGACTACGCGGCGCTGGTGGGAGAGAAGCGGGCAGAACCGATCCTGAAAGGGGTTTTGGACGCGGGGTATGACCGGGAGCGGGTAAGGGTCTTCGCTTCTTTTGACGAGGCGTATTCATGGGCGGTATCGGTTGGCGGGGGGGAGAAAGTGATCCTCCTTGAAAACGATTTGCCGGACAATTACAGATAGGAGCTGATGGGTTATGAAGATGCAGGTTGCCGTATTTTTCGGCGGCAGGAGCGTCGAACACGAGGTCTCGGTCATCACCGGGATGCAGGCGGCGGCGGCGCTGGATAGGGAGAGGTACGGCGTGATCCCGATCTATCTGGCCAAAGACGGCGCGATGTACACCGGGCCGGGCTTTGACGCGCTGAAAAATTATAAAGACATACCCGCCCTGCTGGAGGGCGGGCGGCAGGTCTGTCTGATCCGTTCCGGCGGGCGGGTGGTGCTGCATTCCACCGCGAAAAAGCTGTTTGGCGGCGACAAGCCCGTCTATATTGACGTCGCCCTGCCCACAGTACACGGCACGTTCGGCGAGGACGGGTGTTTGCAGGGGTTGTTTGAGATGACCGGACTGCCGTATACCGGCTGCGATGTCCTCTCCAGCGCCGTTTGCATGGATAAACCCGCCGCCAAGGCGCTGCTGCGGGCCTCCGATCTGCCGGTGCTGGACGATCTGGTGCTGGAAGCGGACAAGTATAACCGCAGCCCCGAGGTGGCGCTGTCGGCGCTGGAAACGCATTACCCGTATCCTGTGATGGTCAAGCCGGCCGACCTCGGTTCCAGCGTCGGCATCAGCCGCGCCGACAACCGGGACCGTTTGCAGGCGGCGCTTGATCTGGCCTTTACCTTCTCGCCGCGCGCGCTGATCGAGCCGGCCCTGATCCATATGCGCGAGATCAACTGCGCCGTCATCGGCGACAGTTCCAAGGCGCGGGCCTCGGTCTGTGAGGAACCGGTGATGACCGAGAACTATCTGAGTTACCGCGATAAATACCAGTCGGGCGACAAGAGCGGCGACAAACAGAGCGGCTTGTCGGGCCAAAAACGCGTCATCCCCGCCGACATATCGGAGGAAAAGGCCGCGGAGATCAAAAAACTGGCTGTAAAGGCGTTCCGCCTGCTGGGTTGCGCCGGCGTCGCGCGGATCGATTTCCTGTGGGACACAAGGCGGGACGAGTTGTTCATCAACGAGTTGAACACCATCCCCGGGTCTCTGGCGTTTTATCTTTGGGAGGCGGCCGGGCTGCCCTTTGACAAAATGCTGGACGAGATGATCGAGTTGGCGTTTGCCCGCCAGCGCCGCCGTAACCAGCTTACCTACAGCTATGAGGTCAATATCTTGCAAAATGCCGAAATCAAAGGGAAGGAATGAACCAAAGATGCAAAAATTCTCCGAAGTCGCCTACCACCGCCCTGAACGGGACGCCGTCAAAGCCGAACTGACAAAACTGCTGGAGGATTTCAAATCCGCCAAGACCCCCGAAGAGGCGTTTGCCGTCTACAAACGCTATGACGAGTACAGCAACGGCATTTCCGCGATGGGCGCGGTGGCCTTTATCCGCAACTCGATGGACACCACCGACGAGTTCTATGACAAGGAAAAAGCGTATTTCGACGAGGTCGGGCCGGAACTTCAGGAGATCACGCAGCAGCTTGGACTGGCGCTGGTTAAGTCGCCTCACCGCGCCGCGATGGAAAAAGAGTTCGGCACATTGATGTTTCAAAACGTCGAGATGGAACTGAAAACCTTCTCGCCGGAGGTTATTCCCGATCTACAGGAAGAGAACAAACTCTGCTCCGAATACGACAAGCTGATCGCTTCGGCGCAAATTGAGTTTCGCGGCAAGACCTATACGCTCGCGCAGATGGGTCCCTTCCACGAGGACCCGGACCGCGCGGCCCGCAAAGAGGCCCGCACCGCCGCCGCCGCATGGTTTAGCGGGCAAAAGGAGACGCTTGACCGCATCTTCGGCGACCTTGTCAAAGTGCGTGACAAGATAGCCAAAAAGCTGGGATACAAAAGTTTTACCGAACTCGGGTACTACCGGATGACGCGCAACTGCTATGATGAAAAGATGGTGTCGGTCTTCCGCGAACAGATCCAAAAATATATCGTCCCGGTGTCCGAACGGCTCAAAGCTGAGAAAGCGAAGCGGATCGGCGTGGAGCGCGTCACCGTCTACGACGACGCGCTGGATTTCTTGTCCGGCAACGCCAAGCCGCAGGGAACGCCGAACGATATTTTTGCCCACGGCAAGAAGATGTATCATGAACTGTCGCCCGAGACGGCGGAGTTCTTCGATTACATGCTGGAACGCGATTTATTCGACGTGCTGACCCGTAAAGGCAAATCGGGTGGCGGGTACTGCTACTCGATCGAGGCGCTGAGAATGCCGTTCATCTTCGCCAATTTCAACGGCACGTCGGGCGACATCGACGTCTTGACCCATGAGGCCGGACACGCCTTCGCCGGCTACCGCGCGTTTGACATCTATCCCACAGCCTTGCAGGATTACACCTATGAGACGGCCGAAGTCCACTCGATGAGCATGGAGTTTTTCACTTGGCCGTGGATGGATGGCTTCTTCGGCGGGCAGACCGGGAAATACCGCTACGCCCACCTCGCGGGCGCGCTGACCTTCCTGCCGTACGGGACGATGGTGGACGAGTTCCAGCACCATATCTACGCGAATCCGCAATGGACCCCGGAGCAACGCAATGAACAGTGGCTCAAGCTGGAGGCGCAGTACCGCCCGTATCTCGATCAGGATTTCGAGTTCTACCGCGAAGGGCGGCGCTGGCAGGCGCAGAGCCACATCTACGAGCGCCCTTTCTACTATATCGACTACTGCCTCGCGCAGACGATGGCGCTGGCCTTTTGGGCCGAATCGCAAAAAGACTTCCGGGCGGCGTGGGAGAAATACCTGCAATTCGTAGGTCTGGCCGGGACAAAAACGTTCACCGATCTGGTAGCGGGCGCAAACCTGCCAAGCCCGTTTGCCGAAGGATGCCTGAATACCGTCGCGTCGGCCGCCGTGAAGTGGCTGGACGGCAATCCGGTGGAAGATAAATAACGGGAGGAAGCGGCCCGCGCCGTGAGAAAAAAGCCTGTAGTGGTTTATAAACCATTACAGGCCTTTTGTCCTATCTTTTTTACCGTCCCGGAAGATTGTTGTGTTTGATGTTATTAAAGGTCGCTATGCTTTCCTGCCGTGAGTATAACCCCGTCGGGTTGAAATTGGCGCCGTCACCATTCATTATCCTGTTCGCACGGACGAAGTTGATACCCGGGCGCGCCCAGTTTGCCGTCTGCTGTGCGTATAAATCTGCGAAATCGGCATCCGGCGAGCCGGTCACGTCCGCGCCGATGGCTTTACAGGTGTTCATAATCATCACCGCCGCTTCCTGCCGGGTAAACTGCCCGCCGGGGTTGAACTGTCCGGGATTGCCGTCGGCGGGGGCAACCGATCCGCTGGTGATACCGAGCCTATAAGCTGCCAGTATCGAAGGGTCGGTGGTGTCGCTGAAGGTGTGACCCATTCTCTCGGGTCTGCCGCGTTCCTCCACAATTTGGATAATGGATTGACCCAGCGCGTACTCCACCCACTTCACTGCCATACTGCAAAACTCTTGTCTTGTAATGACGTTGCTGTAATGGCCTTGTAAACCCGTTGGTATAAAGCCTTTGTTGTAGGCCTCGTTGACGCCCGTGTGCGCCCATGAGGCGGCGGAGGTAAGGTTCGGCGCGGTTTGCGGCGCCGGATTATACAGTTCTTGCAGCATCCCCCTATACCGTTCGCTGTTTAGTCTCTCAAGAAAATTGTTGTATACCGGCGCTCTCAGGCTTACGCCCAGACGTTCGGTCATGACCTTGTAGGTTTCGGGTATGGTGACGTCAAGCAATTCTTTGCATTGTTCATATTTGTACAGAAATACCTTTCTGTATTCCGCGTTTGTTATAACCGACGCATACGCTTCGGGGTGATGCTCCTTTATATAGAGCAAATAGGCAAGCGACCAATAGGTAAACTCGTAAATCGCTTCTACATTGCCCCCGACCGTCCTCCTGTAATCGTCTATGAGCGCTTTACTGTCAGGATTGACCGCGGCGTATTCACATACATACTCCGAACAGTCGATCATCGCCCTCAACCCCTGATAATACGCATCAAGTTCAACCAATAACCCGTATATTCCGCTCTGGTTTGCGCTTGGAATTGCGCCGGGCGCTATATATACGTTGTACCGCGTGGAAGCTATTGTGATTTCAGTCAAAACATCTTCCGTTTTTATGACTTCCGACCGGTTAAACGATACCGTCGCTATGCCGTCTTTATAGAGGAATGTCCGTCTTCCGACGTCGCCGCTCACACCTAACCTGTATAGGTCCTGAAATGAATGGTAGTTTTCATGTACGCTTGCTTGAAAACCCGAGAAAAAGGAATGACTAAAAGAATCATAGGCTGTGTCAACTAGCGCGGTAACGGGCTTTGGATAAAAATCATCTTTGGATAGGCACTCAAAGAAATACCGGCTGCTCGGGCTGTACTTATACACCATACTTTCGATTTCCCGCGTCGCTTCAACTTTATTCGCCGGCGGCCCGTAGGAAAGCGGAGCCGTTCCCGGGCTGTCGGCGCGGACGAACTTGAGATTGTCGTCATACAGCAGCCATGCGCCATCTTTCCTGAGCCAGACGCCGTCTTCTATATTTACGCCGGCATAACGGCCTTCGTTTGCTATATATATACCCGTATCGTCGGCGGGTATGTAGTACGCCGAGAATTCGCAGGGGAGCAGCGCTTTGCCGTCCAGCGCGGCGTACCCGTAGAGATATCCGCCCTTGCCATCGTGGTTCATGACTCGAAACCGGCCGTTTTCATATTCTCTGACAAAGTCGTAAGGAAATCTCGCCTCAAGCCACGGCGTCCGTAAAAACGCGTAATCTCCGATGGAAACAATGCCTGCGGGCAAGGTAATCTCCGTTAGGTTTGTACATTGCCAAAACGCTTGAAAGCCGATAGACGTTACGCTGTCGGGTATTGTTACCGCTGTAAGCGCGGCGCAGCTTGAAAACGCGCCGGAGCCTATCTCGGTCACGCCGGACGGTATCACAACGCCCGTTATTTTACTGTTTACAAACGCTCCGCGGCCTATAGCCTTCACACCGGCGGGGATAACGACATCGCCCCCGCTTCCGGTATATTGTACCAATTCGTTGTATTCAATCACAAAATCGCCGATTACCATCTGATCCTGCTCGCCGATTTCCGGGAAATTGTCGCGGCCTATCACCAGATAAAGCGAGGCACGGGTGCCTCCTTCCACGCCGTGAACCGAGAAACTTAATTCGCAGTAATACAATCCCTCTTCAAAGTGTTTCAATTCTGCCTTTCCGAACATGGCCGCATGAAAACCCATATTATGCCAGATTTCATCTTTCCACTCATACCAGTACGCGCTGCAAACCGCATCGCTCTGCGAGTATAATGTGGCTGCCGTATGGTATTCCGCGTAATATGTTTTCCCCTGTAAGAAATCAATGCCGTCAGTATCACCGTAATACTTAAACGGGGGATTTTCCACGTGCATATCAAAGTCAAGGGCGTCGGATGTGCGGATGATGTTGGATAATGTGAGACTGCCTTCGGGACAGCCGACAGTAACGGTCTCCGCCGCCGCCACAGCCGCCGGAACAAGCGCGAGGATGAAGGACAGCGCCAGCGCTAATGATATGACCTTCTTTTTCAAGAGAGTACACTCCTTTTTTTCTTATCTTAGGCGTCAGCCAAGCCTTATAAAGAGTATAGCACGGAGCATAAACGAACGCAAGACGATAATAGTAACGGAAAAAAGTATTATGTAAACCAAAAAGGGACGCTTTTCGACGGGCAGGATCCTATACACTCTCCTCAAAAGCCAAGCGTACGCGAGGCGGATGAGGAGAGTGTTTGTTTGAAGGCAGAGATTTACGGAAGCGCGGTCGTGCCGGTGGGGGAGGGGACGGAGATCACCTACACGCTGCTGTGCGACGAGGCGGAGACCGCCGGGTTGATGGGCTGCGAATTTTACGGCGTCAAGGTTGAGATGGGGGCCGAGACGGCCAGCCGCCCCCGTCTGACCGCCAGCCGGTCGTCGGTCGGCGCGCTGTTGGATAAGCTGGTGCGCGGCGGCGTGACGCCGACGGGGTTGAGCGACGTCGTGGACGATTGGCTGGTGACATAGCGGCTACCCGTGCTGACAGCCCCCTCCGCAGACATGGCGGTGGGGGCATTCCGCGTTTGCCGCGCTGGCGGGCTTTTGACGACGCTGCCCGGCGCCCGTTTGAACGCCGACACAAGGTCAAACGAGCCGCAGGATGGGCAGGGGACGCGCTTCTCCGTTTTGTCCGCTACCGACGCGCGGGTGTTGAATTCCTTTCCGCAAACTTGGCAGATCAGATCGTAGAACGGCATGGGGGTTCCTCCAATTCTGATGAAATGTTATATAGCTATTTCCCAGTGTTGAATCTACATAACGGCATTTTACCATACAACAGCGCATATGTCATATATTTTTTTATTTATTTTCATTTATTTATATTGTCATCGATGAAAACTTATGTTATAATCCCCACAACAAACCAAAATTAGGAGGAGTAAACATGGTTACACCCGAATTGATTGAACGGCTTAAACAGATCAATGTGAGCAAGGATAAAGACAAAACCGCAGAACGGGTCAAGAATGCTTTTTCCGCCGCTTCCCGTAAGGAAAAACATGAGATTGAAAGCCTTTCTGGCCAAAAGCGCACGTCGATCTACCGCGTTTTCAAAACCGGCAGCCTCAACGCGAAAGTGTTGCTGCCGCTCGCGGAAGTACTCAATATCACCCCGTTTTGGTTTACCGGGGAAAGCGATGAAATGGAAAAATGCTCCGATACGTTGATTCTATCCTTCCTCGACGGGCGCGGCTATAAAAACATTGCCAATCTGTCCCCCAAACGAGCGAAAAAGTCTACCGCCGCGCCGGGAACCGCGCCGGCGGCCAAACCCGCCCGCGCCCCGCGCAAACAGGCCGCAGAACCGGCCGCTGCGGACGAGGAGACGGTCACCGTCTCGATCACGCTCAGCAACACGCCGAAGATGCAGGACGCCGTGAAAAAACTGGACGCCGACAACGCCGTTCAACTTCTACACGCTCTGTATCTGCGGGCCAAAGCCGGCGGCAACGCCGAACAGCTTTGGGATGTTGTGAAACTCTGTCTGCTGTCGTAAGGGCGTGAAAGCGTTATTAGGAATCGATCTGGGTACGTCGGCGACCAAGACTGTCCTCTTTGACGAGGAGTTGCGGCCGCTGGCGTCGGCTTCCGCCGAATACCCGCTGAACCAGCCTCACAACGGCTGGGCGGAGCAGGACCCGCAGGACTGGTGGAACGCCGCCGTGGAGACGATCGGCGCCGTACTGCAAAAGAGCGGCGTCACGGCCGACCATATCGCCGCTGTCGGCATTTCGGGACAGATGCACGGCCTTGTCATGCTGGACGCGGACGGCGGCGTACTGCGCCCGTCGATCATTTGGTGCGACCAGCGGACAAGCGCGGAGTGCGCGGGGATCACAGATCTTGTCGGGGCGAAGCGGCTGGTGGAGATCACCGCCAACCCGGCGCTGACCGGCTTTACCGCGTCGAAGATCATGTGGGTGAAAAAGCACCAGCCCGAACTATACGCCCAATGCCGCCATATCCTGCTGCCGAAGGACTATCTGCGCTACAAACTGACCGGCGAGTTCGCCACAGAGGTGTCGGACGCTTCCGGAATGCAGCTTTTGGACGTCCCGGCGCGGAAATGGTCGGAGGAAGTGCTGAAAAAACTGGACGTTGACCCGTCGTTGCTGGCGAAGGTCTACGAGTCGCCGGAAGTCACCGGGACCGTCAGAGGGGAAGCGGCGCGGGCCACCGGACTCTCGGTCAAGACCGTCGTGGTCGGCGGCGCGGGCGACAACGCGGCCGCCGCGGTGGGGACCGGCGTCGTCACCGACGGCAGGGCGTTTACCACCATCGGCACATCGGGCGTCGTCTTCGCGCATACCGACAAGGTCACCATAGACCCGCAAGGGCGGGTACACACCTTTTGCTGCGCCGTACCGGGCGCGTGGCACGTGATGGGCGTCACGCAGGCGGCGGGGTTGTCGCTGAAATGGTTCCGGGAACAGTTCTGCATGGACCTGACTTATAAGCAGATCGATAGGATCGCGGCGGAGATCCCCATCGGGGCGAGGAAGCTGTTCTATTTGCCCTATCTGATGGGGGAGCGTACGCCGCACCTTGACGCCGGCTGCCGGGGCGTGTTTTTCGGCCTTTCCGGGATGCACACACGGTCCGATATGCTTCGCGCCGTCTTGGAGGGCGTGGCGTATTCGCTGCGGGACTGTGTGGAGGTCCTGCGCGGCATGGGCGTGCAGACGTCTGAAATGCTCGCCTGCGGCGGCGGGGGTACCAGTTCGCTGTGGCGGCAAATGCTGGCCGACCTGTTTGGCTGCGACGTCCGCACGGCGACCTCGGAGGAAGGTCCGGCGCTGGGTGTGGCGATCCTGGCCGGCGTGGGCGCGGGGCTGTATCCATCGGTGCCGGAGGCTTGTCAAAAATTGCTGCGGTACAATGACCCGCAGCCGCCGGTTGCGGAGAACAACAAGCAATATGAAATATATTACGAACTCTATAAGCAGTTGTACCCCGCTATGAAGGACAGTTTTGCCAAACTTGCGGCCCTTTAGCCGTATGGATATACTAGATCGGTTTGCCAGCGTCCGGCCCATCACAAAAGGCTGGTCTGAGGACAAAAAATACTGTGTAACGGAAGCAGATGGCGCACGCTATCTGCTTCGTGTTACGCCGATGGAACGGTATGAAGAACGCAAGGCTCTGTTTGCTATGCTTGAACGGATTGCCGCGCTGGGCGTCCCGATGTGCATCCCGATTGAATTCGGCACTTGCCCGGACGGCGTTTATTCTCTCCAAAGCTGGATCGACGGCGAGGATTTGGACACGGCCCTGCCTCTGCTTCCCGAAACGGAGCAGTATGTTTTGGGGTTGCGGGCCGGCGAGATTTTGGGGAAAATACATTCTATTCCCACGCCGGAAAGTCAAGAGGACCGGGCAATTTGTGAAAACAAAAAAATAGACCATAATATGCAAAAATACCGCGAATGCGGGCTGCGTTTTGACGGCGACGAGTACGTCATCGAATACATAGAGCAAAACCGTCATTTGCTGGAAAACCGCCCGCTGTGTTTTCAGCACGGCGATTATCACGTCAACAATATGATGCTCGAAGATGGCCGGTTGAAAATCATTGATTTCGGCTACGGATTCGGCGACCCGTGGCAGGAGTTTGAATCCATTCGCTGGTGTGTCGATGTAAGCACATTTTTTGCGACGGGATTTGTGCGGGGTTATTTTGACGGGGAACCGCCGCCGCAATTCTGGCAATTGCTTCTGCTGTATTTTGCGGAGGGAATGTTTCACAATCTTTTGTGGGCTATTCCACGCGGTCAAGAGCAGATTGATTCAGCTTTGCGGCACATCAATGATGTTTTTTTATGGACAGATCATATGCAAAATCCTGTGCCGGCATGGTATCTCCAAGATTTCTACATCCAATGGACGGACGGCATACCATATAAACTCAAGACGCCTTTTGACTTTTGGTTTCTGAAAAAATACGGAAAGGTTTTCAAGGTTTTCGACGACCAAGATTCCGGCAACATCTGTTTCGGCGCGGCAGACGGTGAAAATCGGTATTTTATCAAGTTCGCGGGCGCTCCGGCGGCCCGTGCCGGGGTATGCGCGGAGGAAGCGGTTGCAAACCTGAAAGCCGCCGTGCCGATCTATTGGGATCTGGCGCACCCGAATCTTGTGAAAATCCTTCAAGCCGAGGAGATCGGCAGAGGGTACGCCGCCGTGTTCGAGTGGGTTGACGCCGAGTGCATGGGCAGGATGTATCCGCTGTCGCGCCGCAAATTTATGGAGATGCCGCTTGAGACGCGGAGCAAGGTGTTCGAGGACATTTTGGCGTTTCACGCCCATGTCGCGGCGCGCGGCTATGTTGCCGTTGATTTCTACGACGGCAGCATCCTGTATGATTTCACAAATGAGCGAACCGTCATTTGCGATATTGACGTTTACACAAAAAAGCCCTATACAAACCCAGTCGGGCGTATGTGGGGCAGCGGGCGTTTCATGTCGCCGGAGGAGTTTACCCTTGGCGCGGAGATCGACGAAGTGACCAACGTCTACGCCATGGGCGCGACGGCGTTCGCGTTGCTTGCTGAGTATGACCGTTCGCCGGATGGATGGCCGCTGACTATGGAGTTGTATGATGTGGTCAGCAGAGCGGTAAGCGATGAACGGGACAAACGGCAGCAGTCGGTCCGGCAATTGATAGGGGAGTGGGAAGCGGCCAAGGTATAGGAAAACCCAAAAAAAGGCAGACAAACGTCTGTCTTTTTCTCATAACTTTACCCTATCATAACACAACGAAAACTATAAGTCTATTCTTTTTTTCGCGGCCATGATACGCTGGTTTCAATTTCATTTGAAAGGATGATCTAAGTGAACACCAAGGACACCGGCTTTACCCTGGAGATCAAAAACCACCCGTGGACGGAGGATACCGAGAATCAGGTTGATTTCATCGTCAAGACGCTTGCGCTGACCGGAGAGGAACGGATCCTCGACCTGGCCTGCGGTTTCGGCAGGCATTCGCTTTCGCTGGCCCGCAGAGGGTTTTCAGTAGTTGGGGTGGATTTGACCGAAGAACTGATCGAGGATGCGGTCCGGTCCGCGAAAGCTTCCGGCTTGTCGGTCGAGTTCATACATGCGGACATTTTAGATTTACGGTATCAGAGCGAGTTTGATGTTGTGCTGAATCTGGCCGACGGGGCTCTTGGCTGTTTTGATAACGACGAGGAAAATCTGAGATTCTTTGACGTCATTGCCCGTGCGCTGAAACCCGGCGGCAAGCATTTTATGGACGTATGCAACGCCGAACACGCGGAACAGTTTTTCCCGAAGCGCCATTGGATGGTGGGGAGCAAGATGATTTCCCTTCCGGATTTTGACTGGGACCCGGTCCGCCGACGGATGCTGTTTACCGACTGGGGCCTCGCCTTCGGCGAGGTTGCCATGCCGCCTGACCATGTGGTAAAAGACGCCATCGGAACAAGACTGTATACTGAAGCGGAACTATCGGCCATTCTGCAAGCGCGGGGAATGCGGGTTGTGCAGACCTTTTCCAACTACTACGGCAAACCGGCGACGCCGAAGGAATTGCAGCTGATGGTCCACTCGGTCAAGGGATAAACCCCCTCGAACCGCGCATACTAGGTGCGCGGAGGTGGGAATATGGATACGCTGACCGGTTGTGTGGAAAACAATCTGATCGAAATAAAGCGCCGATTTGACCGCGACGATACCTTTATCCTGCGGACGGCGGTCAACCGGCATGATAAGAAAGCGGTCTTTCATCTGGCCTATTGCGGCGGGATGATTGACAATGCCGTCGTCAACGAATACATCATCGGCCCGCTTGTCAACGCGGAGACGGTCGACCATAAACGTCCGTCCGCGGTAGCCGAGGAAGCGCTGTTGTCACACTTTCCTAAACTGACAAGCTCTTTCATTGACTTAGAAGAGGGCATCGCATCGGGAGACACCGTCGTCCTGTTGCCCGGCGGATTGGAGGCGGTCGTCCTCAGTACGCAGGGTTTCTCGTTGCGCGGGATCACGGAACCGGACGGGGAGAAGATACTGAACGGGCCGCGCGAAGGATTTTCCGAATCATTGCTGGGCAATCTGGCGATGTTGCACCGCCGTTTCCGCAACGGAGGTCTAAAAATTGAGAACCGTTCTATCGGCCGCCGCACCCGCACCCGTGTCGCCGTCTGCTATCTGGAAGGGGTCGTCAGACCGGAACTGCTAGGGGAGCTTCAAGCGCGGCTGGACAAGATTGACATTGACGGCGTATTGGATACCAATACCCTCAATGAACTGATCCGTGACCAGCGGCGGTCTCCGTTCCGCGCCGCCGGGGTGACGGAGCGGCCCGACATCGTAGCCGGCAAGCTGTTGGAGGGGCGGATCGCCCTGATCGCCGACGGTTCCCCGGTGGTCCTGACGCTGCCCTATCTGTTTGTGGAGAATTTCCAGAGCAACGAGGATTATTACGTCAGTTTTATCCACGCCTCGTTCGCGCGGCTGCTGCGGATCGCGGCATTTTTCCTCACGACGGTCACCCCGGCGCTCTATATATGCGTCGTAACCAGCCACTATGAGATCCTGCCCGGGCCGATGCTGTTGAATATGGCTTCGGAGTTTCAAAACACGCCGTTTCCGGCGGCGTTTGAGGCGTTTTTCATGATTTTGGTATTTGACATCCTGCGCGAGGCGGGTATGCGTATGCCGGCCGGCGGCGGACAGGCTCTCAGCATCGTCGGAGCGCTGATTATCGGTCAGGCCGCCGTGGAGGCTCGGATCGTCTCGCCGCAGATGATTATTGTCGCGGCGCTGACCGGCATCACCGGGATCCTGCTGCCAAAACTGGACGAAGCGTGCCTTACCTTCCGCTACCTGCTCCTCTTCTGCGCCTCGCTGTTCGGGCTGTTCGGGCTTTCGGCGGGAGTCGCGGCCGCCGTCATCCATATGCAGCGGCTGTCGTCGCTGACCGTACCGCAGTTCGGCGGTTCCCGCGCCGAACGGAAAGACTCGCTGATCCGCGCGCCGCTGTGGATGATGGACGCCCGTCCGGACAGGCTTTCAGGGAATCGCCGAAAGATGCGGCTATGGAGGGACGGCGATGCGTAAACTGATTACCGCCTTGCTGCTGTTCTGCTTTTTGCTGTCCGGCTGCTGGGACTATAAAGACCTCGACAAACTCAGCATCGTCACCGGGATGGCGTTTGACAAGGCGGAAGACGGCCGGCTGAAGGTTACGTTGGAGATTGTTGACCGCTCTTCGTCGCCGAAAAAAGAAGGGCTGCGGTCGCGTATCTTTCAACAGGAAGGCCGCAATGTGGACGAAGCCGCGCAAAAACTCTCCAAAGGGCTTGATTTTGAGTTGTACTACGGCGCGCTGGCGGTGGTGATCTTCGGCAAAGAAACGCCCCGCCCGGAACTGCGCCAATGGCTGCTGGATAACCGCGAGGTCCGCGAGACCGTTTATGTCGTCTACGCGGAGGACGCGGGAGAATTGCTGCTGAACAAAGAGGAAGACATTTTGGCGGCGTATAAACTGCGTGATATCCTTGAGGCCTCCAAAGACGAAAAGCCTTTGGAACTATACAAGGCGGGAGACGAAGGCCATGGGTAAAATCGTTTCTGTCCTCGCGGTATTTATGGCGGGGGAGATGCTCTCCCTTCCGTTCGCGCCGTTTCCGGCGCTTTTTCTGATCCCTTTGATGAAACCGCTCGCGTCGTCCCGCGTCAGGGAACGGATTTTGGCCGTGTTGTTTATCCCCTGCGCCGCCGTGACCGCCGCGGCTTCGGCGGCCCGGTTTGCGGGCCTGGTCGGGAAAGCGTCGCTCCCGACGGCGCCCTTCTGGGTGATCGCGGCCGTCACGCTGGCGGTCGCGCTGTTCCTATCGGCCGGCGGGCCGGAGGGCGTTTTGAAATGGGCGGCGTTTACGCTGCCGTTTGCGATCGGCTTCCTTCTGCTCGCGGCGCTGCTGCTCTTTCAAAAGTTTCAAATCAACGGCTTTGCGATTCCCCGCGTCTGGGAGCAAAACCCTATCATCATCGCGTGTGAAGGCGTGACCTTACTGGGGCTTATGCCCTCGCTCAGGTATAAAGAAAAGCCCTTTCGGGCTTATCTGGCCGCGCTGGCCGTCTCCTGCGGGATCGGTGGGGCGGTTTGGGCGCTTGGCAGCCTGACGCTGGGCGCGGAACTGTTTGAAAACGCGAAATACCCGTTTTACACCGCCCTGCGCGTGGCCAAAGGCGGCGAGATCGTCGGGCGGGTCGAGGCGTTTCTGGTTCCGCTGTCGCTGTGCGCGACGGTGCTGAAAGCCGCCGCTTGTATGCTTGTCATTGCGCACGGCGTAAGAGCCTATATCCGGCCCAACTCCGCCGCGGCCTCAAAGGTCAGCTTGCCGGACGCCGCCGCCCCGGAGAGATAGTGCCGTCCGCCCGGCAATTCTCCCGTCTCCAGCGCGAGCGTCTGGCCGGGCAGGGTCTGGCCAACATAGTGGATCATCGCGCTCTTTAGATAAAACCCCTCGCGGTCCTCCAGTTTCAGCGTATCGCAGAGGACGTCCATATATTTGATGTTGTTCATATGTCCGTTCATGTCCAGATCGGAATACCGCACGGGGCGCAGCCCCGCCGCAACCGTTGTTTCGGGGCGTTCCGGCTTGCCGAGCACCATCGTCTTCGGTTCCGGCGGCGTGTGGATCAGTTCGGCTTCCCCTGGGATGTCGGGGCGGACCGGGCGCTGTCTGTCCAGATCGAACATCACCCACGCGGTCACGGCTTCGCCGATATGTTCGCCGCCCGCGTGAACATCGTAGTCGCGGTATACCTGCGCGCCGGCTTTCCCGCGGTACCATGTGGTGACGGTGATCTCTTCCTGCCGCTTAATCGGGCGTTCCAGAAGCAGAAAAGCCTTCAGCAGCACCCAGACGACCGCCCCGGGCAAATCGTCGCGGGTGAGGCCCAGCTCGGCCGACTGCCGGTTGCCGGCCTCCTGCATGACGTCCTGCAACACGCCGGGCTTGATATAGCCAAAACAGTCGGAAGCGTTGTCGGGAATCACGAGCGTATGCGAATACGCGCTGCCCATTTGCTTCACCTCTAAAGATTTAATATGGACTACCACGCCCATTGCCTAAAAACTTATTGGACGCTAACCGATTGAATCTCCCAAACGTCATACTTCTTTTCCGCAGACCAAACCTGATGAATGGAATACAACCTACCGTTAGCGTACCAAGCCACAGTATGCTCTCCTATTTCAAACGGTAGCTTTGTAGCAGAACGGACTATCTGCCCGTTATTGCCGATAACGACGTAATAATTGGCACCGTCATACCTCCATATGATGACTGCGCCGCTTTCCGTTTGGAAAAGGCGTGGGTCGTTGGCGTTGCCCTCGGTGTAATCGGTGAGCCATACTACGCCATAGTTACTTATGGTTATATCAAGACTTGTAACAGCGCTCCTCGTTTCGCCCACGGATACAACCAGTTCAGGACTATCTGAACCATACGACTCCATGTCTTTCCGAACCACCTGATAGAAAATATTACGAGAACCCATCTGATTGTAAGACACTTCCTCATAAGACAATACCTTACCAGAGGAACCCGCAAGAATATAGCCGCTGTCAAGCTCCGCGATACCGCCAAGAGCGGCGTTGACGGCTTGATAAGGGTCTATGCTTCGGAAATTAAATGGGATAACGCGAGTCCAAGTATAGGGGTACTCCGTAAGGTTGCCATATCTCACTTTATCGGGAATATACCCTGACAAGCCAAATCCGCGCGGGGAGCCGTCCCCCTTGTCAACATAAAGGAAACCACCGTTACTTGTTACAATAACCTGTTGCTCCCATGAATGACCCGCCAGTTCCCGGCGCGGTACATCTGCCATCTGCATTGTGTTCAGATTGATTGTTACTGCTGTGGAGCCTTGGTGTCCGCCTTGACGCCCTAAATCGCAATAATGCACGGACAGTAGATTACCTGATGCGGCAAGGCTTGACCTTCTCTCATAAATGTTTGCTATCGAAGAATATCCGTCTCGATGTGTTGTGATGAAAGGGGAGTACCCCGTCCAAGTTACACTATTAAGACGCGCTCCTGTGGAGCTATACTTAACAACGGTATATTCGCCCTGATAAGCTCGTGTTTCCTCGGCGAAGAAGAAGTAATAATTGCCTTGCGCGTCCACAGTAGAGCCGCCGTGCAGTTTCTTCTCCTTTTGGACTGTGAACTGACGGACAAAATTATGCTGAGAGTCTAAAACCGTGATTTCGAGGATGGCGCTATTATCGGTTACTACGCTTATACTGCCATCCTCGCCTTGTAAAATCTCTCTGGAGCTGGGTGAATCATAACCAAAGTCAACGATACCGTTTGACACCGTGGGGTCTCCTGACGGTCTGAGAGCCAAGCGTCTGGCTTTCTGTACATCGGAAATGTCGATGTTATTAAAAGTAACGATACTCTGTTCAATCGTGTAACAGGTCAACGGGGTGAAATTGTTGTTGCCCGTACCTGACATAATGCCATTGGAGCGAACAAAGTTGATGCCGTCCCGCGCCCATACTGCGGCTTGGTTAATATCGGCAAATCCCGCGTCGGTGAATGTGTCAATATCAAGACCAGCCGCACGGCAAACATTGCGTATCATAGTTGCCGCTTGCTGGCGGTCTATGAGGCCGTCAGGTGAAAAGGTTGTTGCACTTGTACCCGCAGTTATGCCGAGCAGATACGCATAGGTTATTTCACCAGCGTAATTGTAAAGGTCTGTAAACGGTGATTCCCAAGAGCTTATGCCCCGTTCACGGAGCAAATCTTGGGGTTTCATATCTGTGGCATATTTAAGCCACTCCAACGCCATCATACAGAACTCAAGCCGTGTTATTGGTGCGGTGTAGTCTACCGTGTAAGAATAATAAATAAAGCCTTTCTCCATTGCCTCGACCACGCCTTTTCTTGCCCAATCCGATATAACCCTGCCTTCGAGGAAAACTTCAAAACCGGGGTCTGACTCTGCAAACGCCGATGCGGGGAGTAGCGCGAGGGTGAGGATGAGCGCGAGGGCTACGGATAAAATTTGCTTTTTCATACATGATTACCTGCCTCAAAAAGTATGGATTGACAAAAGGGGGAAAGACAGGGATAATTATAGCATAGGAAACGAGGTGACGCAAGTGAAAGAAACCATCTATTCCATCCCGATCAACGAGTCGTTTGAAGTGCTGGACGGACAATGCCCCGTCTGCCGCCTGCACCGGAAGCTGATTGACGACACGCTGGATTACACGCTCGGCCCCGCGATGATGGAGCCGGACGTCCGCCAGCGGACCAACGCGCTCGGGTTCTGCCACGAACACCTTGACGCGCTGATAAAGCGGCAGAAACGTTTGCCGCTGGCGTTGGTGCTGGAGACGCATATCCAGACGCTGCAAAAGAGCGAAAAGCACCTGATGGCCGAGAACTGCTACGTCTGCGACCGGGTGGGCGGCTTTCTAAGCGCCTACTACGGCAATATCCTCTATCTGTGGCGTACGGAGGAAGATTTCCGGAAAAAATGGGAAGCGCAGCCGATGATCTGCCGTCCGCACACCGCCGCGCTGGCGGAGGCCGCGCCGAAGGAGTTATCCAAGAAAGAGGCGCCGGCCTTTGCCGCGTCGCTGAAGCATAAAGCGTCGCAGTACATGGAGGGCTTGTCCGAAAGCCTGGCGGTCTTTATCCGCAGCTTTGACCACCGTTTCGCCGGGGAGGACTTAGGCGCGCATAAACAAGCCGTGCAGACCACGGCGGCATTTCTCAGCGGTCCGAAAAGCGGGGCTTGATATGTATTGCGTCATCGACTTCGAGACGACCGGCCTGTCGCCGCATAGCTGCGACGTCATCGAATACGCGGCGGTGCGCGTTGAGGACGACGGCGCGGGCGGACTGACGGTCGGGGAGGTCTTCACCGAACTGTGCGCCCCCAAGCGGGGATATATTTCACCGAGGATCACGCAGATCACCGGCATCACGCCGGACATGGCGGAGGGCCTGCCGCCCTTTGAGCAGCATTTACATAATTTTTTGGCGTTTATCGGCCAAGATACCATTGTGGCGCACAACATCCCCTTTGACATGGGGTTCCTGCGCCGCTACTGCGGCGACGCGGGCGTGCCGCCGCCGTCCCAAACGCTGTGTACGCTGGCGCTGTCAAGACGGCTTTGCCGCTTGCAGTCCCACAGGCTGGAGGCGGTGGCGCAGGCGCTGGGCGTGGAGGGCGCGGGCTACCACCGCGCGCTGGCCGACGCCTATACGACAGCGCGGGTACTGATGGCGTTGCTGGAAATGCGTTCATAACAGCCCCAGTCCCGTCATATCGGGATAGAGCATAAACCCCTCGCGTATCCCCATTTGCAGCGCGAGTTCGATCTTGTAGCGGAAGGTGCCGGGGTCGTCGTAGACGACAAAGTGGGTATGCCCCTCCGCGTCTTTATAGGTAAAATACCGCGCGCCCAATTCGCCGGAGAAGAACGACACGCCGCCGCGTGACGAGAGCAGCAGCGAGATCGCTTCGGGCGCGAGGGCCGCCCCGGCGGCGCCGGCGGAGGGGAGCAGCAAATCGCGGCCCGAACGTTCCATTTCCAGCGCGACCCGCCCTGTTCCGTACAGCGAAGCGGCTTGCCGCAAACGGTTCGGAAGCGATCCGCTGGTCAGCGCCGTCGGGACGAGAACCCGGGTGGTCCCGTGACAGTGCGCGTACCTCTCCGGCGTGTAGACGGTATATCCCCGCGAGCCGAATGTCTCCGCGCATTCCTTGACAAACGCCTCCAACATCGGCAGCACAGGCTGCTCAAAGTCGCACACCAACCCTGAAAAGCCTAACGATCGACAGATATACAGGCATTCCTGCGCGAGTTTGCGCGGGTCGCCGGCCGAACGGTCATACGGCTGGTCGTTGAGGACCATCAAGCCGCCGCCGGTATAGGCGCCCGGGTGCGGCGACAGCAGCGTAAGGCCCGGCCCGGCCGACCAGGCCATATACGCAACCGGGTTGCGCCCCGCCCCGCCCGGATCCGGCGGGATCGCACAGCAATAGGTTACAAAAGGTCTGTCCATCCGGCGACACCTCCCTTATAATATGTACGAGAAGGGGGCCGCGCATATGAAAAAACCGATACTGATTGCCGAGGATGTATGCCATATCACCCCCGAGGTTTTGCGAGGGAGGGGGATACGCGCCGTGCTGAGTGATTTGGACAACACGCTGACAGGCTACGGCGTGGCCGTTCCCGACGAGGCGGTGATGGGCTGGATCAAAAACCTCGAAGCGGCGGGGATCCCGCTTTTCATTGTCTCCAACGCTTCTAAAGAGCGGGTGGAAGCGTTCTGCGGGCCGCTGGGGTTGCCCTTTACGGCCCGCGCCGGCAAACCACGCGCGCGCCGTCTGCTGGAAGCGCTTGCAAACCTTGGCGTGAACGCCTCCGACGCCGTAATGGTAGGCGATCAGTATTTCACCGACGGCAAGTCGGGGCATAACGCGGGGATCCGGATAATCTTAGTACCGCCAAGGGTAAAAGGGTTTCTCTTTGCGCTCAGGCGGCAGTTTGAAAAACCGTTTATACGGAGGTCAATAGAACGCTTATGAATAAGCTGCGGTTCGGCCCGGCGGGCTGTGATGAGAACTATACCGGAAAGGTGATCGACATTCCGGCCTATCTGGCGGAAAACGGCCTCGACGCGTTTGAGGTGCAGTGCGGACACGGCGTACGGATGGGAGAAGCGGCTGCCAAAACGCTGAAAGACAATGCGGAACAGCAGGGGATTGCCCTCAGCGTCCACGCGCCTTATTTTATCAGCCTGACCAACCCGGAACGGCTGGAGGGCAATCTAGGATACCTCCGTCAGACAACGGCGCTGGCCGGATGGCTGGGGGCGCGGCGGATCGTCGTCCACACCGGCGCGGTGATGGGTTTAACCCGCGAGGAAGCGCTTTCACTGACGGCGCAAACCGTGAAGGCCGTTTTGGAAGCGGCGCGGGCGGAGAACTGGCCCGATGTGCTGTTTTGTTTGGAGACGATGGGCAAGATCAACCAACTCGGGACGCTGGAGGAAGTGCTGGAACTCTGTAAGCCGGACGAACGGCTGCTGCCCTGCGTTGACTTCGGGCATTTGTATACCCGTTCTCTGGGCGTGTTCGACGGCGCGGAGGCGTTCGTATCGGCGCTGGATAAGATGGAGTCGGCGCTGGGGACCGAACGGGCGCGGGGCTGCCATATCCATTTTTCCAAAATCCTTTTCAACAAAGGCGGCGAAAGCAAGCATTTGACCTTTGACGACGAGGGCGGCCCCGGTTGGGAACCGCTGGCCTGTCTGCTGGCGGAGCGCGGCTATAACTCCACCGTCATCTGTGAGAGCCGCGGGACTCAGACGCGGGACTCGGCGGCGATGAAACGGGTTTATGAGGAGGCGCGGACATGACGGATCGGCTGCGGCGGATACGGGAAATCCTAAAGGAAAAAGACTTAGACGGTTTGATGCTGACCGGCGGGGTATCGCGCTTTTACGCGACCGGGCTGAAGACCTCCGCGGGGATCGCGCTGTTTACGCCGGGGGAGAACCTCTTTATCACCGATTTCCGCTACATTGAGGCGGCGCGGACCAAACTCGCCGGGCTGTTTACCGTCGAGCAGTCCAGCATCGAACGGAAAGCGTACGCCATCGTCCGCGACCGTCTGCCGCGGGCCAGACGGATCGGGATCGAAGCCGACGTACTGACGCTGCGAAGCGCGGAGGGCTGGAAGAAGGCATTTGCCGACGCCGGAAACAAGTCGGTGAAGCTGATTTCCGCTGAGGACGGCCTGCGCGCCCTGCGGGCCGTCAAAGACGGCGCGGAGATCGCGGCGATGGCAGAAGCCCAGCGGATCGCCGAAAAAGCGCTATGCGAAGTGCTGCCGCTGCTCCGCCCGGGCCTGACCGAACGCGCCGTCTGCGCCGAACTGATATACCGCCTGCTGCGAAACGGGGCGGAAAAGGTTAGTTTTGACCCGATCGTGGCGTCCGGCCCCAACGGCAGCAAGCCGCACGCGGAACTGACCGACCGTATCCTAGAGCGGGGTGATTTTGTGACGATCGATTTCGGGTGTGTATATCAAGGGTACTGTTCCGACATGACGCGGACGGTTGCGATCGGGGAAGCGACCGGCGAGATGCGGGCGGTCTATAACATCGTCCTCGAGGCGAAAGCGGCGGGGATCGCGGCGGCAAAGGCCGGGGTCGTCGGCAAGGAGATCGACGCGGCGGCGCGGAAGGTGATCGCCGATGCCGGCTACGGCGACCTTTTCGGCCACGGCTTCGGCCACGGCCTGGGGTTGGAAGTCCATGAGCCGCCGAACGCCAACCCTTCGGAAGAAAATCCGCTGCCCGCCGGCGCCGTCATCAGCGCCGAACCGGGCATCTACCTGCCGGGGCGCTTCGGCGTGCGGGTCGAGGATGTGATCGTATTGACCGAAACGGGCCATATCAATCTGATGAACGCGCCGGAGGAATTGCTGGTGGTATAAATTTATCTTGCCAAATCCCGCCGGATGGGATACAATGTTGAGAGATTTGAACATACTAAGCCTAGCGAACGCTTGGCGTATTAGGGGGATTACGCGTATGATCACCGCGGGCGACTTCCGCAACGGCGTCACATTTGAAATGGACGGGCAGGTCATGCAGGTCACCGAGTTCCAGCATGTCAAACCCGGCAAGGGCGCGGCCTTTGTGCGCGCGAAGATACGGAACGTCATATCGGGGGGCGTCGTCGAGCGCACCTTCAACCCTTCCGATAAATTTGAAAACGCCTTTGTCGAGCGGCGCGACATGGAGTATCTCTACAACGACGAGGAACTGTATTACTTCATGGACAACGAGTCCTACGAGCAGATCCCCGTCGGGAAAGACGTCATTACCACCTGCCGCTTCGAGTTGATTAAGGAAAATATGGTGTGCAAAATCCTCTCTTACAAGGGAAACGTTTTCGGGATTGAGCCGCCGACCTTTGTGGAATTACTGGTAACCGATACCGAGCCGGGCATCCGCGGCGACACCGCCACCAACGTGACCAAACCCGCCACACTGGAGACGGGCGCGGTGGTCAAGGTGCCGCTGTTCATCGACACGGGCGATAAACTGCGCATCGATACACGGACGGGCGAATATTTGGAACGCGCTAGATCATAGGAGGATAAAATCATCATGTACGCAAAAAAGGTAGAGTATCTAAAGGGCCTGATGGCGGGCTTATCGCTTGACCCCAACACCAATGAATACAAGCTGTTCACAGCGGTTATCGACGCGCTGGACGCGTTTTCCGGCGCGTTGTCGGACGTGGAGGAGGACGTCACCGATCTTGAGGATACCATTGACGGCCTCAGCGATGAGATGGATTCGGTCAGCGAACTGATGGAGGCCCTCGGCGACTTTGACGAAGACGAAGATGGCACCATCCGCCCGTTCCCCGGCGGGAGTATTGACGAAGGGGATGGCGAAGAAGAAGACGGGGACGACGGGGAATACGAAGTGACCTGTCCCGGATGTTCGCATGTCTTTATCGTGGACGAGGATACCATTTTCAAAGGCAAGGCGTCCTGCCCCTCCTGCAAGGAAAAGCTGACCTTTGACATCGGCGGGTGCGGCTGCGGTCACTGCCACGACGACAAAAACTGCGATCACAATGACGACTGAGATTCGCGGTCTTGCAAAGCGCAATGACGCGTTTATCCTCGCGCATTATTATCAGACGATGGATATTCAGCGAATCGCGGACGCGGTGGGGGACTCGTTTGAACTGGCCAAAAGAGCGGCGGCCGCGCCGCACAAGACGCTGATCTTCTGCGGCGTGCGTTTTATGGCAGAAAGCGCCAAAATACTATGTCCGGATAAGACCGTGATCCTGCCCGTTGAAGACGCGGGCTGCCCAATGGCCGACATGGTCACGCCGGAGGATGTGCGCCGTCTGCGGGAAAGACATCCCGGCGCGGCGGTGATGGCCTATGTCAACACCTCGGCGGCGGTCAAAGCGGAATGTGATATTTGCTGCACCTCTTCCTCGGCCGAGCGCGTGGCGCATAGTGTGTCAGAGGAGGAGATCATATTTCTGCCCGATCAAAACCTCGGCGCTTACATCGCCGACCGCGTACCGGACAAGCGGTTCATCCTGTATGACGGACACTGCCCCGTACACAACCGCGTTACGGCGGGCGACATACGCGCCGCGCGGAAAACATATCCCGGCGCGAAAATCCTCTTGCCCCCCGAATGCCCGCCGGAAGCCGTCGCTTTGGCCGACGGGGCGGGCAGTACATCTTGGATCCTGAATGAAGTGGAACAGTCGCCGCCAGGCGGGCGGTTTATCATTGGCACAGAACAGGGGATTGTGGACCGCTTGCGGGAGACGGCGCCGGGCCGGGAATGCTTTATTTTGAAGCCTGATTTTATCTGTGAGGACATGCGGAAAACCACGATAGAGGACGTGGTCCGCGCGCTGAACGGGGACGCGCCGCCTGTGGAACTGGATAAAGCCGTCATGGACGCCGCCCGCGCCGCCCTTACGCGGATGATTGCCGTATGAAGACGGATGTTTTGATTATCGGGAGCGGCTTGGCGGGGCTGTATACGGCGTTGCATATCGATGAAAAGCTGTCGGTGCTGTTTGTGACCAAGGAGAGTATGGACGAATCCAGTTCATGGCTGGCTCAGGGAGGCATCGCTGCGGCGGTATCGAAAGACGATACGCCCGAATACCATGTGGAGGACACCATGACGGCGGGGGCGGGACTTTGCGATGAGCAGGCTGTGCGCGTTTTGGCCGCCGAAGGGCCGGACGAGATACGCCGCTTGGTTGATATGCGGGTGCCGTTTGACCTCGACGAGGAGGGCGACCTCGCCATCACGCGGGAGGGCGGCCACACCCGCAAGCGGGTGGTACACGCGGGCGGCGACGCCACCGGGCGCGAGACGGTGCGGGTGCTGATGAAACTGGCGTTGGACCGGCCTAACGTCTCGTTTTTGGGAAATTGTTATGTGACCGGACTGTTGATTGGTAACGGCGCCGTATGCGGCGCGGCGGCGCTGATAGACGGTAAAACGGCAACAATCAGCGTCCGTTTTACCGTATTGGCGACCGGTGGTTTGGGGCAAATCTATGGCAGGACGACCAACCCATCCGTCTCGACTGGCGACGGTTTCGCGCTGGCCCTACAGGCCGGGGCGGCGTTGCGGGATATGGAATTTGTGCAATTCCACCCGACCGGGTTATACGACCCCGGACGGGGCGGCAACGCGTTTCTGATCACCGAAGCAATGCGCGGCGAGGGGGCCGTATTGCGCAACAGGGCGGGGGAGCGGTTTACGGAGGAACTCGCGCCCCGGGATGTGGTGTCCCGCGCCATCGTCAGCGAACTGGCCCGAACCGGGGAGAAATGCGTCTATCTGGATACGGGGGGTATTCCGGCCGAACGCTTTCGGCAGCGTTTTCCCAACATTTACGCGGAGTGCGGCAAACGGGGCGTTGACGCCGGCCGGATCCCGGTAAGCCCTGTGCAGCATTACCAAGTGGGCGGCGTCCGCGTCGATCTGTACGCTCAAACAACTGTGCCGGGTCTGTACGCAGTGGGGGAAGTCTCCTGCACCGGCGTTCACGGAGCCAACAGGCTGGCGTCAAACTCGATGCTGGAATGCCTTGTCTTCGGCCGCAGAGCGGCGGAGGCATTGAACAGGGGACAGGGGACAGCGGACAGCGGACAGCGGGCGGAAAATAACGGAAATCAGGAGCAACTGTCAACTCTCAACTGTCAACTCTCAACTGTCAACTCTCAACTGTCCATTCGTGCCGTTTGCGACGCCCACGCCGGCGTTGTGCGCACGGTTTCAGGATTATCAAAGGGTTTGGAGAAGATTGACGCCATACTTTCCGCGCTGCCGGAGAGTTCCGGCCGGGATTGGCTGGAGACGCGCAACATGGCTTTGTCGGCCCGCGCCGTTTTATCGGCGGCGCTTGCCCGGCGTGAGAGCGCCGGTACACATTATATAGAAAAGGATGGTGTTTTGCATGTTTGATCTGGACACTCTGATCCAAACGGCGCTGAAGGAGGACATCGGTTGGGGGGATATTACGACCGAAAGCTGTGTCCCGGCGGAAAAAATCACGACGGGGGCTTTTATTGCCAAGGAGCAGATGGTGATCTGCGGACTGTTTACCCTGCCGCGGGTCTTTTCGGCGCTGGACGGTTCGGTGACGGTGACCACGCACTGTCAGGACGGGGCGACGCTGCTTGCGGGGACGCTGATCGCCGAGGTGTCCGGCCCGGCCCGGGCGATCCTGACCGGGGAGCGCACGGCGCTGAACATATTGCAGCGGCTGAGCGGCATCGCGACGCGTACCCGCGAGGCCGTTACGGCGGTGGAAGGCACGCAGGCGAAGATCACCGATACCCGTAAGACGACGCCGGGGTTGCGGGAATTGGAAAAATACGCCGTCCGGATCGGCGGCGGCACCAACCACCGCATGGGCTTATCGGACGGCGTTTTGATTAAAGACAACCATATCGCCGCCGCCGGGGGGATTGAAAACGCCATCGCCGCGGCGCGGAAGCGCGTGCCGCACACCATCAAGATCGAGGTGGAGACGACGACGATGGACGAAGTGCGTCAAGCGCTCAACGCCGGCGCGGATATCATCATGTTCGACAACATGGACGTCCCGCAGATGGCCGAAGCTGTCCGTCTGGTCAACGGGCGCGCCGTCACCGAAGCGTCGGGCCATATGGGCGACAAGCCGCTCCGCGCCGTCGCTATGACCGGCGTTGATCTGATCTCGATCGGCGCGTTGACCCATACCGTACAGGCCACCGACATCAGCCTGAAATTTGACGCGGTGACAGAATAGGGATGAAGGTCGCGGTAATCGCGGACGTTCACGGCAACCGACCCTCTTTGAACGCCGTACTAGCCGATGCAAGGGCCTTCGGCGCGGAGCGGTTTATACTGGCGGGGGATTACATCTTCGATCTGCCATGGTCAAACGAGATCGCCGAAACTCTATGCGCCCTTGAGAATGCGACTATCGTGCAAGGCAATAAAGAGGGGTATCTCCTCAGCTTCCTTTCTCAAGACCGGACAGGCTGGACCTATGAGCAATTCGGCGCGATGTATCAGGCCGTACGGGAATTGAAACCGAAAAACGCCGAGTATCTGTTGAGCCTGCCGCAAACGGCAACAGTAAAATTATTGTCAGGAAAGACGGTCTATGTAACGCATTGGTTTCCCGGCTTTCTGACCGGGGGCAAGACAGAGGCCATCAGCAGCAAATTCTTTTGTCAGGCGTCGCAAAGTCCGTCTCATAACCGCGCCGCGTTTCTGGATCACGTTCATGAGTTTTTGCAACGCGATTATGTCTTGGATAGTTTGTCCTCCGTTGACACCGACGCGGTGGTTTTCGGGCATTCGCATCTGCAATGGCACGGAACCTGCGGCGGTAAACTTATCCTGAACCCCGGATCCTGCGGCCAGCCGCTGGACGGCGACAACCGCGCCGCGTATACGATGCTTATCGACGCGCCGGACGGAATCCAAGTTGAGGAACGGCGTGTCCCGTATGACGTCGAAGCCGTCATACGGGAGGCGAAGGAATCGGAGGGTTACCGGCAGGGAAGGGTTTGGAACGAATTGTGTTTTGCCGCCATGCGGAGCGGGTTTGATACGTTCGGGCAGTTTTTTGCGTTGTGTGAAAAGCTCGCCGGCGAGCATGGGGAATCCGGCAGTCCCTACAGCAATGAGGTTTGGAATTTGGCATTTGAACAGAGGGCAAAATAAATGTTTACACTGATCACAACAGACAACCTCGCGCGGCGGGGCCGGTTTCAGACCCCGCACGGGACGGTTGAGACGCCGGTATTTATGAATGTCGCCACACAGGCCGCCATCAAGGGCGGCCTTTCGTCGTCAGACCTCGCCGCCGTCGGCTGTCAGGTGGCGCTTTGCAATACCTATCATTTGCATCTGCGCCCCGGCGAGGATACGATCGGGAAACTGGGCGGTCTGCACCGTTTTATGGGCTGGGACGGTACTATGCTGACCGACAGCGGCGGATTCCAGGTCTTTTCGCTGGCCCGTTTGCGCAAGATTACCGAGGAGGGCGTCTCGTTCGCGTCGCATATCGACGGACGGCGGGTCTTTTTAAGTCCGGAAAACGCGGTGGATATACAGAAAAAACTGGGCGCGGATATTATTATGGCGCTGGACGAATGTGTGGAAAACCCCGCGCCCTATGAATATGTGAAAGCATCCGCTGACCGCACCGCGCGTTGGCTGGAACGGGCAATGGTACAGTGGCTTGCAGGGCGCGGCGTCCCCGGCGCGCCGTTTTCCTTCCTGTTTGGCATCAACCAAGGCGGCGCGTATGACAATCTGCGCGTAGCGCACATGAAACGGATTACGGAACTGGACTTGCCGGGCTATGCCGTCGGAGGGCTGGCCGTCGGGGAAGAGACCGAAGTGATGTATCACATCCTCGACGTACTGGAAGAGCATATGCCGTGGGAAAAACCCCGTTATCTGATGGGCGTGGGCACACCGGAGAATATCATTGAGGCCGTCGCCCGCGGGATCGACTTTTTCGACTGCGTTATGCCCGCCCGTAACGCCCGCCACGGGCATTTATATACATGGCAGGGCCGGATAAATCTGCTCAACAATCGCTATAAAGACGACGGCGGGCCGGTAGACGAGAACTGCGGCTGCCCGCTGTGCCAAAACCATTCCCGCGCCTATCTGCGGCATTTGTTCAAAGCGGGCGAGATCCTTGCGTTCCGCCTGAGTGTGCTTCATAACTTATATTTCTACAATACACTAGCGGCGCGTATCCGCTCCGAGATCGAAAACGGCACCTTTCAGGCTTTCAGGGCACAGTGTAAAGACGTGCTGGACAGGAGGGCAAGAATGTGAAGAAACAGCCTTTACGGCTGCTGCTTGTCCTGCCGCTCGCCTTGTTTTTGGGACTGGTCATATGGAGGTATATCGCCATACCGGCTCCGGTGCGCCCCTATGACGGCAGAACATCGGAACTAACGCTGGAAGCCGCCGGATTTTCCGGCGACGCCCCTTATGGCAAACAGATTGCCGTTAGGCTGGACGATGTGAACGGGACGCTGTATTACTCAGGAACGCAAGAATACAATCCGGGCGACAGATTGTCCGGCTCCTTCCGCATAGTACTTACCAAGCGGTCGGGAAGCCATTTCAAGGCGACTACTTATTATGGCATTGTTGTGGAAGAAGCGATACAACGTCTGCGGTATCGGCCGGTCATTTGGGCGCGGGCTGTCAAGGCGCGGATTGCGGTACTGTATTCCGGCGACAACGCGGCGCTGCTGACCGGCATTCTGACCGGCGACAAGAGTCTTTTCTCCGAACCGTTGACAGAGGATCTGTTCACCGCCGGCATGACGCATGTGGCGTCGGTTTCAGGCTTGCATGTGTCGATCCTCGCGGGATTTATCGCGCTGATTACGCGCAGCCGGAGGCGTTCGTTTTGGATAGCGCTGCCGCTTATTTTTCTCTATGTGGCCGTTACCGGATTCACGCCGTCGGCGGTACGCGCCGGGATCATGATCTCGATTTTTACCGTCGCGCCGCTGATCGGCAGGGAATATACCCCTCTGCGCGCCCTGACCGCCGCTTTTCTGATTTTATGTGTTATCAACCCGTACGCCGTGTTTGAACCGGCTTTGCAGCTCTCCTTCTCCGCGACGCTTGGGTTGACCCTATTCGCCGGTAAGTGGCAAAAAGCGTTGTCAATAAGATTTGCAAAGCTGCCCATACCGAAACGGATCACGCGGTTTGTCGCGTCGTCGCTCTCGGCGACCTTTGCGGCGCTGGTGTTTTCAATGCCGTTCGCGGCGTATTGGTTCGACGGCGCGTCACTGCTCGCTCCGCTCTCCAATCTTCTGCTGCTGTGGCTTGTCGGGTTCCTCTTTATCGGCGGGGCGCTGTCGCTGGCATTCCCGTTCCTCGCGCCGGGGGTCGGGGCGGCCCTCGCCCTGTTCCGCGCCATACTCGCGGTGTTGGGCAAAGCGCCCTATGCCGTCCTCTATACGGCGCAGCCCTATTTGTTGGCATGGCTGTTGTATGGATACGTGATGTTTGTTATACTGTTGCTGACAAGACGGTGGAAAGCGCCCATCCTGCTGACAGCCTCCGCCTTTATCGTCTGCCTTTCGCTGACCGTATGGCGCAACGGGCGGTTCCAGCTGGAGATCGCCGTGCTGGATGTGGGGCAGGGGCAGTGTATCATCATCCGGTCGGGAGGACAAACCGCGGTCTATGACTGCGGCGGCAACGCCCGCGCCGGACAGGACGCGGCGCGGTATCTGCAAAGCCGGGGCGTGCGCAGAGTGGATCATCTGCTGCTGTCGCATTACGACGCCGATCATATCAACGGCGTGCCGGCCCTGCTGTCAACCGCCCGTGTAGACCGCATGTCAGGCCCTGGCCTTGACAATATACCGGACGGTCTGCCCCTCCAATCGGTAACGGAACTGACCACCCTGCCGCTGGGAAAGGCGGAGATCACGCTGATCCCGACGCGCTGGCTTGGCGAAAACAACGAACAGTGCCTGTCTGTGCTGGTGACGCTGGATAGCTTTTCCTTCCTTGCGACCGGCGATCTCGGACACTCGTCAGAACGCTGGCTGCTGCGCCAGACCGGACTAGAGGACGCCGACGTAATCATAGCGGGACACCACGGCTCCGCCGGGTCAACATCGGAGGCGTTTTTGGAAACGCTGAACCCGCGGGCGGCCGTCATCTCGGTTGGAAACAACCGCTATGGCCACCCGTCGCCGGAAACTCTGGGTCGGCTGCTTGACCGCGATATTGCCGTCTACCGCACCGACAGGCGGGGACATGTTATCATAAGGAGGTAATTCCCATGCCGGGGTATGCCGAGATAAACCGCGAGATCAAGGAAAACAGGCTGGGCAGACTCTACGTGTTTCACGGCGAGGAAGCTTATCTGCGCGGGCACTGCCTTGAGCGGATACAGAAAGAGCTTGTCCCGGCCGGCGCGGAGGGTTTTAACTTGCACCGCTTTTCCGGGAAAGGCCTGTCGCTGCGGGAACTGGCCGGCGCGGTCGAGGGAGTGCCGTTTCTCTGCGAAAGGAAACTCGTCGTCGCCGACGATTTTGACCTGATGGCAATCCCGTCGGCCGAGCGCGACGGGTGGGCGGCGCTGCTTGATAATATCCCCGACACCTGCTGTCTGGTTTTTGTCTATGACACCATCCCCTACAAGCCGGATGGGCGGAGCAAGATACAGGCCGCGCTGAACCGGAGCGGGTGCATCGTGGAGTTTAAGGAGCAGGAGGATTCCGCGCTGGTCGGGTGGGCGGTACGGCATTTTGCGGCGCTCGGCAAGGAGATCGACCACCCGCTGTGCGAGTATCTGGTCTTCCGTTGCGGGCGCGGTATGTCGGCGCTGTACGGCGAGATACAGAAGATAGCTGCCTACAGCGAAGCGTTGCGGATCACCCAAGAGATCATCGACGAAGTCACCGAGCCGGTACTGGAAGCCGTTTCGTTTGATTTAAGCGACGCCGTCTCAGACGGCAATATCCGCAAGGCCGCAAAGATCTTGCAAGCATTGCAATGGATGCGGGAACCGCCGGAGACGCTGCTGGGCGCGGTCGGCAAGATCTTGCGCGGCCTGTACGCCGCGAGGCTTGCGATCGAGCATAAAAAATCCGCCCGCGACGTGATGGAGGTTTGCGGCTACCGCAGTACCTATCCCGCCGAGAAGCTGCTGCGTTCCGCGAGGAAACGCCCGCTCGCGTGGTGCCGGGACGCGTTGCTCGCCTGCCGCGAGGCCGACGCGATGCTGAAAGGCGAGATTGAGTGTGAAAGGGAGAGGGTGATGGAATGGCTGCTAGCGAAAATCGCCTGAAAATCAGGGAAGTTGTCATCGTTGAGGGGAAATACGACAAAAACGCGCTGTCGCAGGCGGTCGACGCGACCATCCTCACGACCGGCGGTTTTTCCTTGTTTAAGGATAAAGATCTGCGGGCGTTACTGGTCCGCCTCGCCAAAGAGCGCGGCGTCATCGTGCTGACCGATCCCGACGGCGCTGGACTGGTCATCCGCAAGCATCTCCGCGGCTTTCTGCCGCCGGAGACGGTTAAACACGCCTACATCCCGCCCCGGCAGGGGAAAGAGCCGCGCAAGAAACAGGCGGGCAAAGAGGGCCTGCTCGGGGTGGAGGGGATGTCGCCGGAGATATTGCGCGAAATTCTTGCCAAGGCAGGCGCGACGGAATACGATGGGGAGCGCAAAGCCGTGACCAAGAAGGAACTTTACGAATGGGGCCTGTCGGGCGGCCCCAACAGCGCCAAACTGCGCAAGGAACTGCAAAAGAAACTGGATCTGCCGCAAAATCTTTCGGCAAAGGCTTTGTGCGAGGTTTTGACCATGCTGGGATTATACGACCAAGCCGTCGCATATAGTGGTACGGGGTGATGGAGTGGCAAACGGCGCGGAAATTGCTGTCAGCGTCACGGCGGCGGCTGTTGCGCTGTCTCACGGACTCAGCGCCGACGAGACGGCGCTGCTGGGCGCTGTATTCACCCAACTCGGGGACACGCTGACCACCATCTCTGTGGTCAAAAGCGACGAAAAACCTGACCCTCCCGCGGAAGAGGGCCAAGTTTGACAAAGGGGTTTCGTCCCTATATAATCAGTGCAGGATCCCGGCGGGGGAGCAGACCGCCCCCTCGACGCCTTCGGCCAGCGCCAGCATATGTTCAAGAAATGCCGCGCCCTCGACCGGGTCGTAAGCGCAGACAGCGTCAAGGCAATGGGTGAACAGGCGGAAATGCGAACCGGGGCTGCAAAGAACCGCCCGGGTGAGTTTTTTGAAAAACGCATATACGTCCGGGGACGCGGCGTACGGCTCTAATTGCGCGGCATAGGGAAGCAGAGCAGCGAGATCTTGTGTTTCGAGCGCCTGCTCGGCTTGGCGGAGCAGAGCCTCTGTCGTATATATCATGGCGGAACCATTCTCCTTTGTATCGGCTAATACGCAGTATAACACAAGACAGACCATATATCAAGTGTTTTTCAAAATTTTAACCACAATATTTAGGGGGCGTCTTATGATCCGCCGATACCTGTTTATCCTGCTTCTGATCGTTGTGCTGATTAGCGTTATCGGATACGCTCTGTTCAAACCGGAGGCGGCCCTTCCTACGTATGTCGGCAACCCGGCCGGCGCTTTTACGCCGTATATCTACACGCCGGTCATCGACCCCGGACACGGCGGCTTTGACCCCGGCACGGAATCGATAAACGGCGTGACGGAAAGCCAAATCAACCTGGAGATCGCACTGAAGACCGACATGCTGATGCGTTTTTTAGGGCTTGACACCATCGTGACCCGCGACGCCGACGTCTCCGTCCATGATGTTGACGCGGTATCGATACGCGACAAAAAGGCAACCGACTTAGCCAACCGCGTCCATCTGGTCAACGGCGTGGAAAACGCCGCGCTGCTGTCGATCCACCAAAACTATTTCGACCAAAGCCAATACTTCGGGGCGCAGGTATTCTACAACGGAGCAATGAATAAGACGTTTGCCGATACCATGCAGGAGGCGTTGCGGCGCGCGCTCGACCCGTCCAACACACGGCAAAGCAAAACGACCGGCAACGTCTATCTGCTCAACAATGTCACAGCGCCCGCCGTCCTGATCGAATGCGGTTTTTTATCCAATCCCGGCGAGGAAGCGCTGCTCCGTTCGGAAGGTTACCAGCGCAAGGTGGCGATGGCGATTTGTCAAGGATTTCTGGAATTTGCGGGGAGTAACCAATGAAACGCGACACCGCCTTTTTCTGCGCCGAATGCGGCAACGAGAGCGTCAAATGGATGGGGAAATGCCCGTCCTGCGGCGCTTGGAACTCATTAGTAGAGCAGCCGGTCGAACGCGTCGCTTCTACCGGCAAGAAGACACTTGCCACGAGCCATGCCCGCCCCGCCGAAGCGCCTGTCCGTCTGGATTCGGTTCGTTTGGCCGAGGAGGTTCGCGTCTCTTCCGGGCTTGACGAGGCCGACCGTGTTTTGGGCGGCGGCGCGGTGACCGGGGCGCTGTATCTGCTGTCGGGCGACCCAGGAGTGGGGAAGTCCACCCTGCTGATGCAGATGTTTGGCGCGCTGTCGCGCCGCCGCAAGGTTTTATACTGTTCCGGCGAGGAGTCGGTACGCCAACTCCGGTTGCGCGGGGAACGCCTTTTCGCGGGCGATATACTGGTCCTGGCACAGACCGAACTGGACGAGCTGCTGACCGCCGTCCGCGCCGAAAAACCTGAATTTCTGGCGGTGGACTCGATCCAGACGATGCGCAGCGCGGCACTGCAAGGCGCGCCGGGCAGCGTCTCGCAGGTACGCGAATGCGCCCTTGCGCTGATGCGTCTTGCCAAAGACGAGGGCGTCACCGTATTTTTGGTGGGACATATCAACAAGGAGGGCGCGATCGCGGGGCCAAAGGTACTGGAGCATATGGTAGACTGTGTGCTGTACTTAGAAGGGGACAGACATCTGCGCGTCCTGCGGGCGGAGAAGAACCGTTTCGGCTCCACCCGGGAGATCGGCGTCTTCGAGATGGCCGGCGACGGTCTGCGCGAGGTACCCAATCCGTCGGAAACCCTGTTGGCCGGCCGGCCGGTCAACGTATCCGGCACCTGCGTCGCCTGTGTCATGGAGGGCGCGCGCCCAATGCTGGCCGAGATCCAAGCACTGGTCACGCCCACGCCGTTCCCGTCGCCGCGCCGCACCGTCAGCGGCTTGGAGTATAACCGCGCAATGTTGCTGCTGGCGGTGCTGGAGAAGCGGGCGGGACTGTATATCGGCAACCAGGATGCGTATATCAACGTCGTCGGGGGCCTGCGGGTCAGCGACACGTCGGCAGACCTTCCGACGCTTCTGGCGCTCGCGTCAAGCCACACCGACAAACCGTTGCCGCCGGACTTGGCGGCGTTCGGCGAGGTCGGTCTGGCGGGAGAGTTGCGGGGCGTGCCGTTTATCGAGCAGAGGCTGTCGGAAGCGTACCGTCTGGGATTTACGTCGGCGGTCATCCCCCCTGTAAAAAACACCCCCGTCCCGGAGGGGATGAGGGTGCTGAAAGCCAAAACGCTGAAAGACGCCTGCCAATTGGTGTTTACCTAGGCACCCGGTTGCGGCAGGAACCTTCCGGCGTTCCCGAGGACGCCGCCTGCTCCAGCGCGCAAACGCCCTCATTTTGGTAAACGCAATCCTCTATACAAGGGATCATCAGCCGTTCACCCCGTTCTTCAGCAGAGTACTGACCGGTTTTCCGCTGGGGCGCAGCACCCTCTTCATCTTAAACAGGGAACCGGGGTCGCCCGCTTTCACCTCTCCGACGCCTAAGATGCAGGAGAGGGTTATTTTATATCCCATTTCCCGCAAAACCTCTTCGGCCTCCTTGCTCATCGCGCCGAGGGGATAGGCGAACGCGCGGGGGAACTGTCCCGTTACGCTTTGGATCAGTTCGCCTATTTTCGTGAAATCCTCCCGCAGTAAGGCGTAATATTTCTCGTCGCTCTCACCCCGTACCCGTTTGACGCCCTCGCGCCCGTTCTTGTTGTGGTGGAGTGTGTAGCTGTGACTCTCGATCTCCCAGACGCCTTCTCCGGCCAGCTTTTTCAGCGTTTCACGGTTCGCGTAGGAGTAGTTGGGATTTTGACAGCCTTCCCCTTCGCTTTTGTCGATAAACTCGCCCACAACGAAAAGCACCGCGTTAAAGCCGTATTCTTGCAGCAGCGGACCGGCATAGTGTACGTTGTCGTAATACCCGTCGTCGAAGGTGAGCAGTACCGGCTTGTCTTTGAGCGGCTTGCCCCGCTCGGCAAAGTTTATCAACTCTCCGACGGTGACGGTATTGTATCCGTTTTCCCTGAGCCATTTCAGATCCTGCTCCAACTCGCCCGGCGAGATGGTATACTTGCCGCACTTGGCCTGGTTCTTTTGGATGGAGTGGTACATGATGACGGGCAGCGGCTGCGGGCTTAGGCTGTCCGGGTCGGGCCGCATCAGCGATACGGCGCTCTGTCCGTTCTCGCGGTCGTTCAGTTCACGGTAAGGCACGGTCCGCGTATATTCCTTTGTCTCCGGGTTGCGCGTCACTTCGCTGCGATGGCTTGCCAACAGTTTTGTGATCTCATACGGGTCGATCCAAATCTGATTGACGCCGTCCTTCTGCGACTCGTCGAAGATCAGCTGTATCCCCCAATGCAGATGACTCTGGGTGATGCCGTTGGTGTTTTCACGCGAACTGTAGCCGGTACGGCCCACATAGCCGATCACGTCTCCGGCCTGTACCGTATCGCTTTTCTCTAGCCCTTCGGCGTACGGGCGATTTTGGCGTAGATGGGCATAGTAGTAATACCGTTTGCCGTCAAAGCTGCGGATCCCGATCCGCCAACCGCCGTATCGGTTCCAGCCCAGTTCTTCCACAGTGCCGGACTCCACCGCGACGACTGGTGTGCCGGTCAGCGCCATCAGGTCGTGGCCGAGGTGCTTGCGTTTGTACCCATAGTTGCGCCCGCTGCCGAAATCGTCATAATGCTGGTAGTCAAAACCCCGCGCCAGCGGATGGAACGCCCGCAGACCGTATTTCTCTTCCCAAGCCTTCCCGCCGTCCTTGTCCACCTCGACGGCATAGTGGCCCGCCAAGCCGCCCAACGCGGCGGTGTAGGCTTCGAGATAATACCCGTACAGCTTCATCCCCTTGGTCAGCGAATCCATCGTCTCGCCGTCCTCGAGTTTTTTGCACAGCTTTTCCAATGTCTGCGCCTTGTGTTTTTTGAAGTCGCCGCCGCACTTTGTCCCCAAATAGGCGATCACTTCTATCCAGCTTGGCGGCAAGCTGCCGCAAACAGCGTCCGGGTCAGATTGCGGCAATGAATGTGCTGTATGCCCGCTCTCTTTGTGTTTTTTCACATCCCAAGCGAGCGCCTGTTTCATCACCGATGCGGGGACGGTGAAATCCACCCACTTGATATGCTTTTTCTCTGTTGGTTCCGTCTCCGCCGTCACGGCGGCGGCCGTCTGCGTCAGGAGGCAGAACGCGAGTAAGAGGACTGCAAAGCGTTTGTAAATCATAATAACCCCACCTCTATAAGTAGGGTTATTATATCACGGGAACCTTATTTTTTTTCGCGGTAACTATTGTCAGCCCTGCATAGGCCGCATGGACTCGGCGATTCTCATAACGTAATCGAAATCCAGGCCGGCCGGCCCGAGTTGGATAAAATAACCTTCTTGGATCCAATACAGGGCGCCGTTATCATAGTTGCTGCCAAATTGATCTTGCCTGTTATGGACCCAAGCCGCCTTATACCCGTTTACTTCCATTTCGGTATACTCCCCGACAGAATCAAAAATGACTTGACTGTCGCCCACATAGGTCTGATGAAGGAAGAAGTATCCGTTATTCGCGTCAGGATTGTTCCTCACGATACCCCTTCCCGCGTCCCAATAAGCATCCTCATACAAAACATCGATCGTTATATAGGAATTGCCTTCCGCCATTGACGATATATCATGGATCATAACAGGCACTTCATCTCGTTCCAAACAGGCCGGCACGAGCAGCGGCATTCCCAATACCTCTTGCGCCGTTTCCAGAGAATCAAGCCTTATGTTTTTGGAGTTCACATTTTGCAGGATCCCATCAATGTTGACTACCGAGATAAAATTATTGTGAGGGAGTTTATGCGGAAGCATCCCTTTCTCGTATATGTGGATCGATAGCTGCCGGGCCACATCCAGCGTCTTTTGATAGCCCGGCAGCATCACCGCGGCGGCGGTTGTCACGGACAGAACGAGAAAAGCGGCGGCGACCAGAACCGCACGGAGTTTGGGCTTGCGGCGGACGGGAAGGGGAGAGGCCGTCCCATCGGCAGCGTTTTGCAGGATCATTTCCCGCAGTTCCTGCCCCGGCTCGGCTTGGCTGGCTTCGAGTTGATTCTTGACCGTTGTTTCATAAGCATTCATTGTAGGGTTCCTCCTTTTCATTTTCGGTAAAATACGCCCGCAGCTGCGCCAGCGCCTTGCCGTACCTCCATTTGACCGTCACCAGCGGGGCGTTTTGCAGCCGCGCCACCTCTTTGTGCAAGTATCCGCAGACGAGGTGGAGATAGACCGTCTCGCGCTGGTTGGCGGGCAGGCGCGAGAACGCGTCGTCAAACAGCAGCCGGTCGTAGGGCGACGACGGTTCCTCCGCCTCCGGCGTGTTGTCCGGCGGGACATTCTCGCGTTTGCCGCGTTTGAGCAGGTTGTAAGCGTGGTGGCGGGCCGTCACCATAATGTACGCGGCGGGGTCGGACATATCGGCGAGCCGCGCAGCCTGTTTGTGAATTTGCAGGAATACGTCGTGCGTGACGTCTTCCGCCGTCTCCCGGCTGCGGGTGATCGTCCGCGCGTAGTTGAAAACGCGGGCCGACAGGGCGTCGTACAGTCCGCCTAATGCGTCCATGTCGCCTGCCGCCAAGCCGGACAGCAGCGCGTTTATCTCGTTGCCCAAGTGTTCACACCTTCTACGTTCAACTGAAAGGCCCTTCACCATTATAACAAACGGGAAAGGCCAAAAGTATAATACGGTCCTATTTACAGACCGCCCCCGCATATGTTATACTGGGGAAAATATGCCAAAAGAGGAGAATTGACTATGCCGGAACAGAAAGAAAGCGTCATTCGGCTGGAGGAACAGGGTACGATCCGGATATCGGAGGACGTGGTGGCCGCCATCGCGGCGCAGGCCGCGTCTGAGGCGGACGGGATCACCCTGATGACGGCGTCCGGTTCGGCCGTGACCGATTTGATCGGGAAAAAGCAGGGCAAAGGAACAAAGGGGATCAAAATCACCTTTGAGGAAAACCGCGTCCATGTCGACGTCTATCTGCTGATGGCTTACGGCAAGCCGATCCCCGCCGCCGCTCAAAAGGTGCAGGACCGCGTCATTGCCTCGCTGCAAAGCATGACGGGCCTGACGGTTGGCAATGTGAACGTACATGTCGGTGGGATCATTTTTGAAAAGGAACCTAAAAAGTAGGTTTTTTCTTCACCCTGCTCAGGGGGTTTGCCTTTGCGGCCAGACGCAGTTCTGTGCTGTCGATATGCGTATAGATCTGTGTCGTGTTCAGATGCTCATGCCCCAGTACCTCTTGCAGTGTGCGCACGTCCACGCCGTTAGACAGCATCAGCGTCGCCGCCGTGTGGCGCAGTTTGTGCGTCGAATACCGGTTGGGGTCAAGTCCCGCGTTCAGAAGGTGTTTCTTGACCAGCGCGTGGACGGTGTTGGGGTGCATCCGCTTGTTTTGCCCGGATAAGAACAGCGCCTTCTCATCGGTATCCTTTGGGCGTTTTTCCTTCCATCCATCCAGAGCTTCGCGGCAGGCGTCGTTTAGGTAGAGTTCGCGTTCCTTGCCGCCCTTGCCGAAAACGCGGATCTTTTCCCCGACCGCGTCGGTGACGTTGAGTCCCGCCAGTTCGGAACGCCGCAGCCCGCAGTTGAGAAAGAGCGTCAGGATCGCGTAGTCGCGTTCCGCGTGGCGTCCTTTGACCGATTGCAGCAGCGCGAGGCTCTCCTGTAATGTCATGTAGCGGGGAAGTTTTTTGATTTTTTTTGGTGATTCAAGGTCTGATACAGGATTATCATCAATGATATGAAACTTTTTTAGATACTTATAGAATGACCGTATCGACACGACTTTCCGTGCCCGCGCCGACGCCGTCAGACCGTAGTCGGTGTGCGGACTGTTTTGCTGTTTGGGGCGCTCCCGGCTGAGATAGCGCATGAAATCATAAACCTCGTTGAGTGTGACCGATTGCATAAACGCCTTATCCACTTTCAATATGGATATTTCCTCCAGCGGCACGGCGTTGGAGGCGCCGCCGCGTTTTTTGACCAAAAACCGAAAAAAAAGCCGTAAATCAAGAAAATACTCGTCGACGGTTTTGTCGGAATGTCCGGCAATTGTCTCATGATACGACAAATAATCCCGCAAGATAGCAGGCGCCTGCATCAACTCATCTCGTTTCATCGGTTACGCGCCTCCAGATCGAGCAGAAACCGCTTGCGTTCCAAGCCGCCGCCGTATCCGGTCAGCGAGCCGTCCGCGCCGACGACACGGTGGCACGGGATCAGGATATTGACACGGTTTTTGCCGTTGGCTTGACCGACAGCGATTGGCGCGGAACCGACCGTCTTTGCGATATGCTGATAGGAAACGATTTCGCCGTAAGGGATCCCGCGTAGCGCGTACCAGACCTTGAGCCGATGTGGCGTGCCGGACAGTTCGACCGGAAGATCAAATTGCCGCCGCATCCCGGCGAAGTATTCATGCAGCTGTTCACGCAATCGTGTCAAGACGGGATTGAACCCATCGACAACATGCGGGCTGGACAGAACCGCGTCCGGCGTGTACAATAAGAGTATGACGGCGCTGTCGGTCGCGGCGCAAGTCAGGTCGCCAAGCGGTGACGGTATCGCGGCACGGTAGATCGTTTTAGAGCCCATTTTTCATCATCTTTTATATTTAGCAGTATTTTTTGTACAAAATTATTATTTTGTACAAAAAGCTGTAAGTAATTACCTACTCGCAAATTACACCGCTTACAAAAGATACGCCTCCCTTCCAACGTCCCGATTATACCACAGGCGGCCGCGCTTGTCTATTCCTTGCTCTGCCGCCAGAGATCATAAATCATCTGTGAGACGCTGGGACGCTTCGTGATGCGGTCCCGTCTGACATACCAGACTTTCCGGACGTACCGGCTCTCGAATTGGTCGCAGTGAAGGATCGTACCGTGGCGCAGCTGAAGGCAAGCCGAGCATTTATCCGAATGCGTCCGGTACCGGCACCGGGCCATATTGCAGACACGGCAAATACAGGCATAGCAAGCGCCACACCAACTCATTCGGTGTTTATCGTTACCCAGTGGATTCATACTCGAAGCAACTGAGCGTCGATCAAACCGTCTATATACTCGGTCACATCGCCCGGAGGCAAACATAGTTGTCCCGCAGCGTGCGTTATTTTATAATCGTCCAATGAGTATTTTGAACTCTTAAAATCCGCGAGCATTACCTCATGACGCTTAGAAAATCTCTTTTCTCCGGTTTCAAAAAGAGTCCTTACAAACTGTGAACCGTAAGCCTTTACACATGTATAAAGAGAAGCCGAAGCCTGATCCAGCAAAAACCTTTTCGAACGGTCCATACTCATTTTCGGCTTTTCCTTCAGCATGATCTTGACACGGTCCAACGTGCCGAGGAACCGGGACCACCAATCGGAAACATCGCAACGACTGATATTGCTGTCTGTTAGTTCTATGTACTGAATTGTGTCCATGATGATCTTCGCCAGAATCGCGCCGGGTTCATAGTCATGCTCTACCAACAACTGTAAAAAACCAGAGGCGTGGTCATTACGAAGCCGTATCTCTACACGGATCCAATGGCCTTCGACTTCTTGCTCAACAGCCTTATCATAGACACATATTGATTTTTCAGCGTAACGGGAACCGACATATACCGCACGTCCAAACCTTGCTTTACGGCTTTTTTGACTTCCACACGCATTGATAAACGCTAGAGTAGATCGAAAGTGCCTGTCCTCGGTGGCGTCGCGGATGACTCTCATATTCAAGATACCGGAACGATCGTCAGCGGCAGCATCAACCTTTGTGATATTGACTTTACCTTCTATATGCAGCTTCACAATCCGCCTGACTAAACTCATCATAGTATGATGCGTTTCATAGACGTGACAAGCATTACCGCTCATACTTACCAGACAGCCCATACCCAGCTGATGCCCATCATAATAAATACGGATGCCCTCATAAATATAAGTCATACGATAACAATACTTTCCATGCTGCTCCAATCGGAAACACCCGAAGGGAATCCGAAGTATCTCTTCACAGATACGCCGCACATCTTCCGGCCCGGATGAATGAAACCCGTATTCATCATACTGCGGTTCACACCGGACCGAAAAATTCAACCAATGCAGCAACATAGAGACAAAACCGTGATTAGACATAAAATAACCTCCTTGTCATGAAAACCCCCCTACTTAGCTATTGGGGGTTCACGGCGGCGTACCGCTGATTTGAAAATCTAACTCGTTTTAAGCAGACGGTCGGCGCTGATCGGCGCGCAGCTCAACGAAGATGAGTTACGGAAGGGGTACGCCGCGCCCATATAAATATGGGGCGCCGGCGAACCCTACTCCCCTTCTTTCTTAGAAACGTTCTTCGCCCTCCGAAGCGTATCAAAGAGGTCAAACGTCGAAGGCAGAAAATAGATCGCCTCAATTCCCGAAAACTTCTCGGTATCCGTCAGAGTCTGCCCGCCAGTCTCGGGATCAACAGCCAGAACTATGGCATGTCTGTACCGCATCACAATGCCAAAACAAAGGAAACGCCTTGCGACACAGATAAAATCCGTCAGGACACGGATTTTCTTGTCTATATCCATACTCTGAGACGTAGCGATGATCTTCAGCTTGTTTTTCCGCTGGTATTTATAGAACTCGTTGCAGTCGGATTCAAACTGCCTAAAAGCCCGGTTATCATGGATCAGGCCAATCTCGTCTATCAAAAGCAAGCTGCCCTGCGGGTACGTTTGGTTCCAATACTGATTCGGCAGCTCCAGCCCTATACCACAATTGCTGTACACCTTGCCTTTTTTCTTTTTCATATAATCATTACACAGCCTTGCCAGATAAGCCGTCTTGCCGCTACCCTTCGCGCCTACAATCACATACAGCTTATACGGATTCTTCATCCGAATGGTTATGGCAATGGCTGAAAACAAAAGGGCGAGTATCGAACCGAATAAAAAGAACAAGGCTTTCATACTGATCTTCCTTTCCTCATAAAGAAACGCGCCCCCGAACTTTCGCCCGAGGGCGCACCATCTCCCCTAAAGACCGGGGATGAAGCGCTTGACAATCCCGATCACAACGCCGGCGACCGCGATTAAAACCGCGATCAGGATCATCGGATTCGCCGTGATGAAGGTCACGACGTCGCCCATCAGCGAAATGAGCGTTGAAAAAAAGTCACTCAACGTAGACAAGAATCCAGCCATTTTCTCACCTCCTCAATATCAATTTAACCACAAGGCCTATTATGCCGACACTCGCCATAGTAAGCCAATAGTCACTGTATTCCAGCAGCCCGCGCAACACATCCCACAATGCTTGCAGCATATCAACGGCCCCTCTTCCATACGGTAACAAGCTTCGTTACCACCACGCAGACAGAATACGTCAGCAGCAGGATCACGCCGAGCCGGGTAATCTCTCCCCAATTGGTAACGACATCTACCTGCACCGTCGTAATGTCCTCAACAGTCACCGCGCCGGAAATCATGTTTTGCGTTTCCCGGTGAGTAGTGATCTCCGTCTCGATCACATTCGGCTCGTAAGTAAAATCCCAGAAATTCATCCCATCACCTTTATTTCGTAGTAGCTTTTACAACGATCTTGATCGCAACGCCGATCAGCGCGAGCAAAGCCAGCATACCAATGCTGATACCGCCGACAGTGATCCCAAACAAGTCGTTGATCCAGCCCACCAGATGAGCAAGAACGTCAAAAATCACCACGGCAACCAATCCTTTACCAGTTTATAAAGACCCAGCGCGAACAGCAGCACCCCAAGCACTACAATCGGAATCAGCCAAGGAACGGATGATATGATCTCCCAGATATTCATTTAATGTTTCCCCTTTCCTATCACCCCCGCTACCACCGCGGCGATGATAATAATAAGAATCCCTACGCCCAAATATGGCCCTGTGAACAATTGCGCCACCGCCACGAGTAACATCAAGGCCCCAGTCCCCTCCTCACCCAGTTCCACCGGACCGACAACTTCTTTGATATTAGCCACGCCGTTTTTATCCCGCCCCTCCAGCATAGTATCCAGTTCATTTTCCAGAGGGTGCCGTGATGGAGACGGCGGCGGCGGTTCCGGTGATGGGCCGGGCGGCGGACTCGGCGGCGGTTCCGCATCCTCTATCGCCTCCTCGTAAATCGTCCATGGTTTGAAATCATAGAATCCCGCCGCTTGCTCAATGGCATCGAAGAACAGCGCTTCCGGATGGGCCAATCCGTTAAAATAAACCGCTTCGCCCCGGTCAAGGCTGCCGATGCCACGGAAGAGCGCCAGTCTCAACTCGCTGAAAGCATTCAAAGGGACGGCACTGTATACGCTTAACGTGTTACCTTCGATAGCCAGCAGGAGATCATCCCTATCTATGTGCGCCACGTAATACGGCATATTCCCGATCCAGCCGTTATCGCCGATCAACACAGGCCGCTTACTTAACACCAGATACTTATCCGCAAAGTAATAATAAGGATAGGTATCGCCGTATTCGATAGCTAAGGTCCAAGCGATAATCGCGTCCCGGGTGAAACCCGGCATATCGCTAATGTCATATTGCGTCAGCCTGTAAGATTCTTCGGTTATGTATTCCTCTATGGTGAAGTCGTAGTTACGAACATCTAAACCGGGATACAATAGATTGCCTCTGTAATCAAATATATCAATCGTCGTATAAATGACAGTATAATTTAATGCAGGCGAAAGAGTATCAGCTATACGAAAACCTTGCCCACTTAACGTAGTGTGATATTCCCAGTAAAAATTGTTCGGCATTAATTTATAAGAAGGACCAAACATCAAAACCACTCCAGCTGAATTCGTACGAGCTTCATCTCTATCCGTTAAAATCAAATAATATTCTTGTTGTTCGGTTGGCCTTTGCACCAATACAAAATTCTTAAAGCCATGAGATTGATCGCCATAAATCCCAAACGTACCGTCTGAATTCTGAAACGGCGGAAAGACTGTTAAATCTATCGCATACACCGCCAGCCCCATATACGGCAACAAAACCACCGCGCACAGCGCCAGCGCGGCAATCCTGATTATTCGTTTCCTCATAGGACGCTCCCCTTCCGATGAAGGGACAGACGGTCGGCGCCGCCTGTCCCTGATTGCTTTATTCCTCGTAAGCAAAACTCAAACGGCCTTTCACGCTGCGCTCCACTTCCACTACCTCACCGACAGAGTAATCCGGAGCCGCCGTATTTTCGAAGTTCTCATCCCAACCGATCTTCTCCGCTTGCTGGCCTTCCGTTCCTCTCGCCTTAAAGCCGACCCAATACTGGGTCTTCTTTACCGGCTCGCCGTCTCTGCCTACAAAATCCAATTTACGGATTCCGAGTATCGTCCCTTTCATGGCTTGTCCTCCTTTCTTCCGTCTTTGGGTCCCAGCGGCGTCCGATCAGACGGCGTCACCTCCTTCGCGTTTTTATGTAGGACCGGATATCTAAGACTAGGTAGCAAACTATCGCCGAGGATCCTAGCGCCGATATTAGCGCGAGCAGCAGTTCAATCATGAGGAGCTGCCTCCTTATTGAATCTCGGAGATTGCTCCTTTCCTTTCCCGCGCTTCTTTCTCCAAAACCTTGCGATTGCTTCGAATGTTCCTAATAAGATACCAACGACAAAAGCCGATACAAAACCTACAATCATTCCTACGTAAACTGACAAAGCCGGTATTAACCATAAAATTTCATTCATTACCTCTAAGTGTTCGGTCAAGTCTGCAATCATCGCTTGCTGCCTCCTTCTAAAAAATTATTTTGTAGTCTTGTGTATCCCCTATGACTATACCACAATATGCAGATTGTAGTCAATTAGATTTTTTTAGATTGTTGTAATTTTCTATTTTCTCGTTATAATTGAAGTGAGGTGATATATATGGAACAGACAGATACAAGGTCTTCTCCTACTTCCATTCGACTATCCGACAATGTGCTTGAGAAGGTAAAAGAGGATGCCAAAAACGAAAAACGCAGCGTCTCAAAGCAAATAGAATATATCATTGAAAGCTATTACAAAATAGTCAGAATGACACAAAAATAAAAGGTCCCCGGCTTGTTACCGGAGACCTTACAGCTAAAGGAGTTCATTGACTTGAAAATTTTTACAAACGCTCTCTTTTACCAAATTCTCTTCTTTTGCATCATGATTATTATTTTCATCATCCTATTTAATGCACTTCGAAACCGTACTAAAAATCCATCAGAAGAACATCCTTACGCTCCCTATCTTCCCTACGGTCTCAAAAAATATATTTTTAATAAGTCAGAATCAATATTTTTTGCAGCTTTACTTAAAGCACTCCAAAACCAAATTTATGTTGCTCCCAAAATCGGACTCAAAGATTTTCTGTACATAAGAAAAAACACAAGAAATTATATGGCTTTCTTTCATCGGATTTCCCAAAAACATGTTGATTTTCTCCTTTTTATCCCTAATGAAAACACTCCATTATGCGCCATTGAAATTGACGGGCCTACTCACCAATATGATTACGAAACAATAGATCGAGATATTTTAGTTGAACAAATCTACTATGAAGTAGGATTACCACTTCTGCGCTTCCCCGCTAAAACTTCCTATACAACCTTGGAGATAACCGAAGCATTAAAACCTTTTATAGATTTGTAAAAAAAACCGAACCTTGAAACCATTGCAATATAAGGATTCTATTTCGACGTCGGCGACCATCGGCACGACTGCCCTACTGCCTTCTGACGCGCTCACGCTTGTCACGCATCCGAAAACCGACAAACCGTATATTGCCGCTTTTCGGACGCTATAATGCGTATTGGAAGAGTTTTCTATCGCTAAAAACCGAATTATTATTTTGTACAAAAAGCTGTAAGTAATTACCTACTCGCAAATTACACCGCTTACAAAAGATACGCCTCCCTTCCAACGTCCCGATTATACCACAGGCGG
>Ga0082212_10000386_pt1 | contig 64399 bp, 61 predicted proteins | sample TergutNt197P3_FD_71548 | JGI IMG/M metagenome (GOLD analysis project Ga0082212, IMG submission 71548) | Neocapritermes taracua P3 segment gut microbial communities from Petit-Saut dam, French Guiana - Nt197 P3 | ecosystem: Host-associated > Arthropoda: Insects > Digestive system > Gut ... | reverse complement strand
TTATTCGTCAGTTAAATACCACAGCGGGTATTCGCCTTCCTCACGCCTTGTATATCGAAAAAAATCATCACAAGTATTTGCGTAGTTATTTTGCGAATAATACACTAGTGCATCATTCGCAAAATAACTGGGCCGCCCGTGCCCGGCTCATCTTAGCGCGGCAGGTTTGTTCACCGGGTAGCGGCAGGTTCGCTCCCTCGCGTAGCTCACCGCCTCTTCGGCGGCTTTGCGCTTCAGCTCCAGGGCGGATTCTTCGCTGTACCAGGCCATATGGGGCGTGCAAATGAAATGATCATTTTGAAACAAAGGATGAGCGGGATCAGCCGGCTCTTTGGACATGACGTCGAAAGCTGCCGCGGCGATGGTCCCGTTTTTCAACGCTTCATCCAGATCCTCTTCATCTACGATGCCGCCCCGGGAAGTATTGACAAGAAAAGCGGAAGGCTTCATCTTGCTCAGCGCGGTTTTGTCAAAGGCGCCCCGGGTGGTCTCCAAAGGGGCGAAGATGAGGACCGCGTCGGCGCGGGCCAGCAATTCGTCAAAGGAAACCTTTTCGATAAAAGCGACTGAAGTATCGTCAAATACACCGTCGTTGACGTCGTATCCGACGACATGGCAGCCCAGAACGCGGACTTTGCCCGCGAAGTTTTTCCCGATGCGTCCCAGGCCGTACAGTCCCACGGTCATATTGCTCATGCGCCGTATAGGTAGACTTGCCCGGTAGTCCCACCGCAGCTTCTTCGTCTGCTCATTCATGGGGATCAGCTTTCGGCTGAGGGCCAGGAAAAAGGCCAGGGCGTGATCCGCCACTTCATTCATGCCGTAATCCGGCACATTGCACACCTGTACGCCCAGCTCCGTCGCGGCTTCCACGTCGATATTGTCGACGCCCACGCCGTACCGGACGACGAACTTCAAATCCGGCAGCGCGGCCATCACCCGGCGCGTGACCGGCGCGTACTGATTGATGAGATACTCGCCGTCGCCGCAGCGGGCGATGAGGTCGTCCTCCGTCTTGCACTGCTCCAGGCGGAAATCCATCCCTGCCGCCGCGAAGACCTTAGTCTCTTCGTCGATGTTTCCGTGGTCGCAGTCTGTAATGATTATATTCATCGTTTCTTCGCCGCCATGGCGATCAGCGTAAGGTCGCCGTCCGTATCGGCTTCCAGGAATCGCGCGTCGAAATCCGCGCCGCCCCCGCCGTCGCCAAACTCCTTTTCAAAGTTTTCCACCGACCAGTCCGCCCAAAGCTGCCAGATGGCTTTGGGTTCGTCTATATCATAACAGGAGATGATTTCACATAGCCCGGTTTTCACCCAGAGGTTTCTCCACCATTGATTGCTGTGAAAGGTGAATAACTCGGGGAACCACAGTTCCTCTAATGTGTCCGGATAGCCTTTTTCGAACTCCCGTCGAAGCCCGGGGACGACGACCCCCATCTGGCCGCCGGGTTTGACCAGCTTTGAAAACACATCGGTGAAGTAGGATTCGCCGGCGCCGAAGTAATGGTAGCAGTCGATGGCTACCGCGGCGTCGAAGAAGCCTTCCGCGTACGGCAGCGCGTGGGCTTCCGCGTGGATGGGGTACACCCTGTCCGCGACGCCCGCTTCCTCAAAGCGGCGAAGGTTGTCTGTGGCGCTGATCCAGAGGTCGTTGGCAAAGACGGTCACGCCGAACTCCTTCGCCAGAAAGACGCTGGTAATCCCTTTGCCGCAGCCCATGTCTAGCACTCTCATCCCCGGGCGCAAGTCCATATGCCCGCATAGATCCTCGGTAAGCCAAAGCGGATTCGGCCCCATCCAGTTTTTCTCGACCCAGTTGACGTCGTATTTATCTGCTCTCGGGTATTTTTTCATCGCTAACACCTCATATCTATAATCTCAGCTTCCGGCAGCCCCACTCCGCTATCTCCCTCACCCGGGCGTCTTTATGGTTCCGCGCCTCCCGGATAAACCCATGATACGCCGGGTCGCCGGAGTTGATCATGCTGCGGAGGGCGTTGCCGTGCCATTTCCATAAGCCGTCTTTGCCGGTATACCAGAAATGGGGGAAGATGGCGTTCGCGTAAGTATCCTCGTCGATGCCCAGGGCGCCGTCCCGGGAAAGGAACCTCTCATGCTCCGCCAACAGCGGGAATTCTTCCTCTTCCGTGAAGCGGCCCGCGTTGTGCGGGCAGGCGTCCTGGCACATGTCGCAGCCGTATATCCACGCCCCCATTTGTTCCAGCGCCGCTTCATCCGCCCCGTCCGTCCCCCGGGTCGTGGTGTGGGCGACGCACTTCCCCCGATCCATGGAGAAATCGTCCGCCAGGGCGTTGGTCGGGCAAGCCTGTACGCATTTCCGGCAGCTCTCGCTGCATTCGGGCATATAGATATCCTCCGGCGCGGAGTCATACTCCATCTCCCGGTCTACGACCCAGGCGTCGAACTGGACGTAGGAGCCGGCTTCCGGCGTGTAGATGAAGGTGTTTCGCCCGAACTTGCCCAGCCCCGCCTTCACCGCCGCCCACCGCAGCGGGATCTCTTCCTCCAGTATCCGGATGCCAAGGGTATGCAGATACGCCTCAAACTCGTCTTTCGCCCGGTGCTCGGGTGAGTAAGGCAGCCGGTACTCATACAGGTAGCACTTACCGATCAGCCCGTCCAGCTCTTGCGGCAGCCGATATTTATTATAGCGATGGCTACACACGATGACCGATTTGCCGCCTTGCGGGGGCCGGGCCATTTTGTATAACATCTGGTATAGATCTTTCGATCCCGGATAACTCTCGACGCGTTCGTCCAGGTAGCGTTCGTATTCCTCGAATATCTTCGCGGGGATGATCCCGCAGGACGTATAACCGATCTTAAGCGCTTTATCTTTGATTTCCGACGACAGCATTCCATTCCCCCCTTATATTGTTGTATCGATTTGATCAGCCCGATCTCGAAAGCAGCTTTTTGACCGCCTTGCCTATCCCGCCGGGCGTAAGCTCATACATGGCAAACACTTCCCCGATGGCCTCTATCGACTCATATCCGCCCCAATACTGTTCCGGGACCGGATTGAGCCACGCGGCGTAAGGATAGCGCCGGGCTATGCGCTTCAGCCAGGTCAGCCCCGGCTCGGCATTGTACTCCGCGCTCCAGTCGATGACGCCCCCCGCCTTCATCAGCTCCTGCTCCCCCATCTGGGCGTCGCCCACGATGAGCAGCCGGTAATCCGCGTTATAGAGCCGGAAGAAATCCTCCGTGGCGACGGATTCCCTGACGTCCAGCCATTGGGTTTTGTATATCCTCCCATATACGCAGTTGTGAAAATAATAAAACCGTATCTCCTTGAAATGCGTGCTCCTGTTGGCGGCGTTGAAGAGCTTTTTGCATACGTCGTAGTGGCTGTAGATCGAGCCCATGCTGTCCATCAGTACAAGCACCTTAAGGGCGTTTCTCCGGGGCCGCTCCCATTGGAGGGAGAGCAGGCCGCCGTTCCTGCCGGTTTCCTCCACCGTGGCTCCCAGCTCCAGCTCATCCTTCGGCCCTTCCAGCTTCGTGGACAGCTGCCGGAGATAACGCAGGGCGATCTCGTACTGCCGGATGTTTTTGATATTGTCGTCCTGATAATCCCGATACCGCCGCTGCCCGGCGACCTTCACCGCCGTCATGCCCCTCGTATCCCCGCCGAAGTTGACGTCCCCCGAGCCGAACTCGCCGTCGCCGGACTTGGAGCCGCCCCCTGCCTGCTCCTCGGCTTCTCTTCCCCCCTCTTCGCTTTCTGCCGATTGGGGCGCGGCCGATACGTCCAGCCTATCCGGAAAAGCGCTTGTTTCCGTCTCTGCCCCGGACGCCGGCTTATGTCCCGCTTCATATCGGGCGGGGTTGAAGAAATCCGGATCGTAGGACCGCTCCGCCGCCTTCGGCGCCGTAAGGATCTTCTTCTCCGCCTCATCGCCGCCAAAGTACTTCTCAAACGCCCCGTCGTATTTATCATAAAGCGCTTCGTTTTTGATAAGGAGGCTTCGGGCCAGATAGTAAAACTCCGTCAGGCTATTGTCCGCCAGCCCCCGGGAAAGGGCTTCCGTCAGCGTCAGCCATTCGTGGAGGGAGACGGGCAGCCCCTCCCCGCGAAGGGCGTAAAAAAAGCCGGAAAGCATGGGTCACTGCCCCTTAAGCCGCTTTCGCGCATAGTCGAAGTCTTCGTCTTTTTTCATCAGCACGCCCATCAGGGGGACGTCCCTTTCGATGGCGTCCAGGGGGATGTTTTCCTTCCTCAGCACCTTGATCCAATCCAGAAGCTCGCCGGTGCCGGGTTTCTTCGTCACGCCTTTGATATCCCGCAGTTTGTAGAACGCGTTCATCGCGTGGCCCGCAAGCCTTTCGTCTATATCCGGGTAGTGCGCGCTAACGATCTTTTTCATCATAGCCGGATCAGGGAACTCGATGAAATGAAAGACGCAGCGCCTCAGGAAGGCGTCGGGCAGCTCTTTTTCCGCATTGCTGGTGATCACGACGATGGGGACGCTTTTCGCCGCCACCGTTTCCCTCGTCTCCGGGATGTAAAAGCTCATCATATCCAGCTCCCAGAGAAGGTCGTTGGGGAACTCGATATCCGCTTTGTCGATCTCGTCGATGAGCAGTACCACAGGTTCCGCCGATGAGAAGGCCTCCCCCAGCTTGCCCAGATGGATGTACCTGGCGATATCCGATACGCCTTTCTCGCCGAACTGGCTGTCGTACAGTCGCTGCACGGTGTCGTATACATACAGCCCTTCCTTGGCTTTCGTCGTGGACTTGATGCTCCACACGATGAGCTTCAGGCCAAGGCTGTCGGCGATGCTCCCGGCCAGCATGGTTTTTCCCGTGCCGGGCTCACCTTTGACCAGTATCGGCCGCCCCAGCGTGGCGGCGGCGTTGACTGCGCTGATCAGCTCCCCGGAGGCGATATAGCCGCCTGCGCCTTCGAAGCGTTTGAGATCTTCATTTGTCTTTCGCGTTTCCATGGCTCTATATTACCACAGCGGCGATTATTTTTTATACATAATATGCAAAATAGAAACAACTTTTCGTTAAAATGGTCGCAGAACAGGGGGTGGGGGTTTCGGGTGCGGCTATATACAAGCGATAGTTCACCGCTTCGGCCAGATATAGAAATCATCCGACGCAAATCCTATCGCCTCCAACGCGACATCCTTGTCGCGATTCCGTCTGGCGCGACATCGTGTCACACCCACGGATTTGCCAAGTTTGCGATTTCTTATCCGGCAGACGAAGCTGTTCAATCCATCGCTTGTATATAGCCGCACCCGAAACCCCCACCCCCTGATCTGCGTTTTTCTATCGGAAAGGGGCTGATCCGCCATGACGTCCCGGACAAAAATCAAGCTTCGTTCTTTTTTCCTCCTGTGCCTGCTGTGCTTCGGGGTGCTTAGCTTCGTCCCAGGTCCCCTTCGGCGCCCCCTTGCCGCGAATCAGCGGATATCCTCCGACGATCAGGCCGCCCTGAACAGTTTTCAGGAACGGATCAAGGAAATGAACGACCAGAGCAAGAAGATACAGTCGGATCAAAAGGCAATCGCCGCGAAGCAAAGCGGGCTCCTGGGTGAGATGAAGCTCCTTTCCACCGAAATCGACGAATTGCAGCAAGAGATCGCTTTCCTTGAAGAGCAGATCGCCGTCAAAGAGGATGAGATCGTCGTCATGGAATACCACATCGAGCTGAAGACGGAGGACGTCGATATCCGCACGGAGTATCTCAATCTCCGGCTGATCCAGCTCTATATGGACGGCGACGTACCTCTACTGGACGTGGTCATGGAGTCTTCGAATATCACGGATTTCCTCACCCGCTTCGACATGATGACCACCGTAGTGGACAACGACATTCTCCTCCTCCGGGGCTTGCAGGAAGCCCGGGCCGAGCTGGAGCACCAGAAGCTGACCCTGGAGCTGACGAAAGCGCTCCTGGAGGACGACAAAGCCGAGCAGGAAGGCAAATCCCGGGAACTGCAGGAGCAGGCGGACAAAAATAAAGCGCAGTCCGACCAGCTGGCCGCGGACAAAGCGGCTCTGAACGCGGCAGTAAAAGACCTTGAAGCCGAATCCGAGCTGATCAAGACCTACATCGCGGACATCCAGAAGAAGTACCCTTTCGCGTATATGGGCGACGGCACCATGGGCTGGCCCGCGCCTGGGTTTACCCGCATATCCGACCCTTACGGTATGCGTGTCCACCCCATTCTGAAGACCAAGATATTCCATTCCGGCTTGGACATCGCAGCCCCGAAAGATACGCCGGTGAAGGCCGCGGAGACTGGGGTCGTCATCATGGCCGGGAGCTACGGCGGTTATGGCAATACGGTGATCCTCGACCACGGCGGCAACGTGGCTACCCAATACTCCCACCTCAACAGCATCAAAGTCAAAGTCGGCGACACCCTGCTTAAAGGCAGCGATCTCGGCGGCGTGGGGACGACCGGGCTGTCTACCGGGTACCATCTGCACTTCGAGATCAGGGTAAACGGCGCGGTAGTTGACCCGCTGAACAATCCGAAGTATTATGTGAAGAAACCGTAGCGCAGTATCCACGAAACAACTGGAGTAATTATATATGGCAACGAAATCCTTAGTCTTAGCGGAAAAGCCTTCCGTCGCCCGAGAGATCGCCAACGTCCTTGGCGCCCGGCAGAAAGGCGACGGCTATATCGAAGGCGGCGGCTATGTGGTGACCTGGGCCCTGGGCCATCTGGTGACTTTGGCTGATCCTGAGGAATACGGGCAGCAGTACAAGACCTGGAGCTTCGACTCCCTTCCCATGCTGCCGGAGCGGATGAAGCTGGTGGTGATCAAAGAGTCGTCTAAGCAGTACCACATCGTGGCGGGCCTCCTGCGCCGCCAGGACGTAGGCGAGGTCATCATCGCCACGGACGCCGGGCGGGAAGGGGAGCTGGTGGCGCGCTGGATCCTGATGAAGTCCGGCTGCCAGAAGCCTCTCCGCCGGCTGTGGATATCGTCCCAGACGTCCCGGGCGATCAAGGAAGGTTTCGCCCAGCTCAAACCCGGCAAGGATTATGACAATTTATATCTGTCCGCCCAGTCCCGGGCGGAAGCGGACTGGCTGGTTGGCCTAAATGTCACCCGTGCTTTGACCTGCAAGTTTAACGCCCAACTGTCCGGAGGCCGGGTCCAGACGCCCACCCTGGCGCTCATCGTGGCCCGGGAGAAGGAGATCAAGGATTTCGTCCCGAAGGATTACTACACAGTCAGGGCGAAATTTGACGGATTCACGGCCACATGGGCGGACGACAAGCAGCAGGCCCGGCTTTTCAGCCTGGAGAAGGCCCAGGCCATACTCGCCGAGCTTCAAGGCAAACCGGCCGGCTCAGTCGCTGCCACTGTGGCAGCCGTCACCAGGCAATATAAGCAGAAGCCCCCTCCGGCGGCTTACGACCTCACGGAACTCCAGCGGGACGCCAACCGGAAATACGCGTACTCCGCCAAGGAGACCCTTTCCCTCATGCAGTCCCTCTATGAGCGGCACAAGCTGCTGACTTACCCCCGCACCGACTCCCGCTACATCACCGACGACGTGGCGGCGACCCTGCCGGAGCGCCTCCGCAGCATAGCTATCGGCCCGTATCAGGGCTTAGCCCAGCGGCTCCTGAAGAACCGGACGGCGAAGTACATCGTCGACAACGGAAAGGTCACGGATCATCACGCCATCATCCCTACGGAGGAGCCGCCTAACCTGGCCGCCCTCACCGGGGAGGAGCGAAATATTTACGATCTGGTCATAAGGCGCTTCCTGGCGGTATTGTCCGCCCCCTACGAGTATGAGGACGTCAAGCTGACTCTCACCGCCGGCAAGCAGAAGCTTTACGCGAAAGGGAAGACGGAGAAGAGCCCGGGCTGGAAAGAAGCTTATGGCAAAGTTTCAGACGACGAGGACGACGACGGCGCCGAAGGCGAGGAGATGAAGAGCCAGGCCCTGCCGTCGCTGAACCAGGGGGATAAGCTTAAAATCCTAAGCGTACATATCGAGAACGGCAAGACCCGGCCCCCCTCCCGCTACACCGAGGCGAGCTTGCTTACGGCGATGGAAAACCCCCACGTCGACAGCAAAGAGCTCCGGGACGCGTTAAAAGCGACCAGCGGCCTGGGGACCCCCGCCACCAGGGCGGATATCATCGAGAAATTGTTCTCCACCTTCTACATCGAGCGCCGGGGCAAGGAACTCGTCCCCACGTCAAAGGGCATGCAGCTCATCGATCTGGTGCCCGCCGACCTGAAGTCCGCGGAGCTCACGGCAAACTGGGAGCAGACCTTATCCCAAATCAGCAAAGGGCAAGCCAAGAGCAACGCTTTCATCGGCGAGATGCGTAAATACGCCGCCGGGCTGGTGTCGTCGGTCATGGTAAGCAACGCCGTCTATCACCACGACAATATGACCAGGGATAAATGCCCGGATTGCGGAAAATATCTGCTGATGGTAAACGGAAAAAAGGGGCAGATGCTTGTCTGCTCCGACCGGGCTTGCGGCTACCGCAAGAACGTGTCCTTCCAGACCAACGCCCGCTGCCCAAACTGCCATAAGAAGCTGGAGCTGCGCGGCGAAGGGGACAAGCGGATGTTTGCCTGCGTCTGCGGTTACCGGGAGAAGTATGATGAGTTTGAGAAACGCCGGGCCGGCGCCGGGGCAAGCAAGCAGGCCGTGCAGCAGTATATGACCCAGCAGAAGCGGGAGGACGGCGGGGGCAACTCCGCCATGGCCGACGCCTTGGCGAAGTGGAAATCCCAGGCAAAGGAGCGTTCCGCCGATGATTAAGGTACTGTTGCTTGTCCTTGTACTCCTTCTCGGCGCCACCGTCGCCGGCTGCGGCAGAGGGCGCGTACCCGGCTCCGGCGACGACCCTTCGGGGCCCGGCAACCAGGGGCTGCAGTATCCGTATACGGCGGAGGAGCCCGTCGATGTGTACTTCGGCCCCCAGGCCGTCGTTGATGAGGATGAAGGCGAGGAGCCTCCCGGGCCTGCCGGAGAGGCGGAAGACGCAGGGCCGGGAGCGGATCGCGAGCAGGGCAAGGCGCCTGTATCCGAGGCGGCAGCTGAGGAAGACGAAGCGCCGGAAGTATACCCGGAGCCCCCGGCGGAGCCCGCCTTCGAGGAGCCCGAACCCGGATCGCCGGACGCCCCCGAGCCCGACGAAGACGACGGCGACGAGCTCTACTTTGACTTCGACGACGACCCGGTGCCGGTCTACTATGGCGCGGATTTCTTAGAGGAAGCTATGCAAAATGAAGAAGACGACTAGCGGCGCCCACAAGTTCCCCCTGCGGAAATGCACCTGGGAGCTTACGACTCTATGTAATTTACGCTGCGCCCACTGCGGGACCAGGGCCGGGATCGTCAGCCGGGATCAGCTGACCCTGGATAAGTGCTTTTCCATCGCGGACGAGCTGGCGGACCTTGGCTGCGAAGCCGTATGCCTGATCGGCGGCGAGGTCACCCTTTACCCCGGCTGGGATCTCATCGCAGACAGGCTCATCAGCAGAGGCGTATCCACAAATATCATTACCAACGGTTATCGCGTCACGACGGAAGTATTCGAGCGGATACGCAACTCCAGAATACGCACGGTATGCGTATCCGTCGACGGGATGGAAAAGAACCACAACGCCATCCGGGGCAAGGCCGACTGCTTCAGCGCCCTGGATGGATTCATCGACGATTTAAACGAAAAGACGGATAAGCATATCACCGCATCGACCACGCTGACCGGCGCGAATATCGCCGATATCGAAGCCCTCACTGTGTATCTCGCGGATAAAAATGTGAAAATATGGCAGTTGCAGATCTGCTCGCCCTTCGGCAACGCGAAAGACCATGTTGGCCTGCCGCCATCGAAGGAGGATGTGCAAAAGGTCATGGAGATATACCGGCGCCTGCCTCAAGGCCCCATGCAGATACAGCTGGCGGACAACATCGGCTACTATGCGGCGGATCCGGCCGGCGGCGGCATGCTGAAGGAGTTCCGGGGCTGCGGCGCGGGCTTGCTCACCATCGGTATCGACAGCGACGGCAACGTCCGGGGCTGCGAGTCCATGAAGGACGACAGGTTTATCGAGGGGAATCTCAAGACGCGCGCCCTGAGGGATATCTGGGACAGCGGGGATAGTTTTTCCTACAACCGGAAATTTGCCCGCCGGCTGCTGAGCGGCGGCTGCGCGGATTGCGAGTACGGCGGCGTCTGCGCGGGGGGATGCCGGTCCCATAATTATTTCTCCCACGGCAGGCTCTACGAAAGCGCCGTTTGCGCGAGAAATGTGGTAAAATAGTCCGGAAAGGGGAGATAGCTATGCAGAATAAAAGCGCCTTTGTGTTTGACCATCCTTTGATCCAACACAAAATATCCCTTCTCCGCAACAAGGAGACTTCGCCAAAGGATTTCCGCGAGCTCACAGAAGAGGTGTCGATGCTGATGGCTTATGAGGTCACCAGGGATCTGCCCCTCAAAGAAATCGAGATCGAGACCCCGCTGGCGAAGACCCGGACGAAGGTCTTGTCGGACAGGCCCGTCGCCCTTGTCCCCATCCTCAGGGCTGGCTTGGGCATGGTGGGCGGATTTCAGAAGCTGATCCCTAACGCCAGGGTGGGGCACCTGGGGCTGTACCGCGACCCGCAAACCCACCAGCCGGTGGACTACTATAGCAAGCTCCCCGGCGGTATCGCCGATAGCATCGTCATCGTCCTCGACCCGATGTTTGCTACCGGGGGCTCGGCCATCACTGCCATTGAGTTTTTGCTGGGTAAAGGCTGTAAGGACGTCAGCCTGGTCTGCATGATAGCGGCCCAGTACGCTATCGACAGCATGTATGAGCGGCATCCGGACATACCGGTTTTCTGCGCCGCTGTAGACAGCGTCCTCAATGAAAACGCTTATATCGTCCCCGGCCTGGGGGACGCCGGGGATAGAATCTTTGACACTTAAGGAGGTCTCATGGCTGATTATAAACGTATCATCCCCTGCCTGGACATGCGCAAGGGGCGGGTGGTCAAAGGTGTCAACTTTGTGGGGATACAGGATGTAGGCGACCCTGCGGAAGCGGCGAAGTACTACAGCGAAGCGGGGGCCGACGAGCTGGTGCTTCTGGACATCGACGCCTCCTATGAGGGGCGCGCTACCTTGCTGGATGTGGTGGCGCGGACAGCGGAGCAAGCCACGATCCCTTTCTGCGTCGGCGGAGGGATATCTTCCGTCGAACAGATCCGCGAGATACTGGGGCTGGGCGCCGATAAGGTTTCCATCAACTCCCCCGCGGTCCGCGACCCCGGCTTCATCGATAAAGCTGCCGCTGAGTTTGGCAGCGAGCGCCTGGTGGTCGCCATCGACGTAAAGAAGGAAGAGGGCTGGTGGCAGGTCTACATCGGCGGCGGCCGCGAGGCTACGGGCCGGGACGCCGTGGAATGGGCGCGGGAAGCGGAGAAGAGGGGCGCCGGGGAGCTGCTGCTCACCAGCATGGATACCGACGGCGTACGGGAAGGCTACGACCTGGCCGTCACCCGACTGGTAGCCGACGCGGTGAGCATCCCCGTGACGGCTTCCGGGGGCGCCGGCAGCCTGAAGGATTTCAGCGACGCCGTCACCGAAGGCCACGCCGACGCTATGCTGGCCGCGAGCCTATTTCATTTCCGGCAGCTGGAGATCCGCCAGGTGAAAGAATACCTGCGGGACTTAGGCATACCGGTACGCTTGTAAGCATAGGGAGGCTGTGATCATGGCAAAAAACGCGCAAAACGTCGAATCCATCACCAACCGGGATGTGGATTTCGCGAAATGGTATACGGACATCGTCACCAAGGCGGAGCTTGTGGACTACAGCGCCGTCCGGGGCTGCCTGACCCTGCTCCCATACGGGTACGCCATATGGGAGCGCATCCAGCGTACCTTTGACGACTGGCTGAAGGAGACCGGGCATGAGAATGTCTATCTGCCTATGTTCATCCCCGAGAGCCTGCTGCAAAAGGAGAAAGATCACGTGGAAGGCTTCGCCCCCGAGGTGGCATGGGTCACCCACGGCGGCAGCGAAGAGCTTACCGAGCGCCTCTGCGTACGGCCCACTTCGGAGACCTTATTCTGTGATTTATACTCCCACATCGTCCACTCCCACCGCGACCTGCCGAAGCTGTACAACCAATGGTGCTCTGTGGTTCGCTGGGAGAAGGCTACCCGGCCTTTCCTGCGTACGGTGGAGTTTCAGTGGCAGGAAGGCCACACTGCTCACGAAAGCGGCGAGGAAGCCGAGGAAGAGACCATCCGCATACTGCAGCTTTACGCCAAGCTGTGCGAGGAAGTCCTTGCCATGCCGGTTATCAAAGGGCAGAAGACGGACAAAGAACGCTTTGCCGGAGCCAGGACCACGTATACCGTGGAAGCCATGATGCACGATGGCAAGGCGCTTCAGTCCGGCACCAGCCACAATTTCGGCGACGGCTTCGCCCGCGCTTTCGATATCCGCTATACCGACCGCAACAATCAGCTTCAGTACGTCCATCAGACCTCCTGGGGCGTCTCCACCCGGCTCATCGGCGGCATCATCATGACCCACGGCGACGACAACGGTCTGGTGCTGCCCCCCGCCATCGCGCCTACCCAGCTCATCATCATCCCCGTCGCCCAGCAGAAAGAAGGGGTGCTCGACGCGGCAAAGGCTTTGCTGCAAAGGCTTTCCGGCTTCTGCCGCGTGAAGATCGACGATTCGGACAAGTCGCCGGGCTGGAAATTCAGCGAATACGAGATGAAGGGCGTCCCCCTCCGGCTGGAGATCGGCCCGAAAGACATCGAAGGCGGCCAGGTTGTGCTTGCCCGCCGGGACACGGGAGAAAAGAAAGCCGTCCCCATGGAGCAGCTGGAGACGGCGATACCCGCTCTGCTTGAGGACGTCCAGCGGAACCTGTATGAAAAAGCGAAAGCGAACCGGGAAGCGAAGACCTGGTCCGCCGCGAGTATGGAAGAGTTCGAAGCCATCCTGAGCAAGCAGACGGGCTTTGTCAAAGCCATGTGGTGCGGCGGCCAGGCTTGCGAGGACGCCATCAAGGACAAGGCCGGCGCCACCAGCCGCTGTATCCCCTTCGAGCAGGAGCAAGTCGGCGACGTATGCGTCTGCTGCGGCAAACCCGCCGCTCAGATGGTCGTCTGGGGCAAAGCGTACTAATTCACAGCGCTAAGGGAGTGTGTATCGGAGGCAGGCAGGGGGGCTCAGAGTGCGCCTATTTGCCTGGGATGGTTCACAGCTTCGGCCAGATATAGCAATCGTTTGATGCAAATCCTGACGACTTCAACGCGACATCGTGTCGCGTTCCGTCTGGTGCGACGTCCATGTCGCACCCACGGATTTGCCTGGTTTGCGATTGCTTATCCGGCAGACGACGCTGTTCAATCCATCCCAGGCAGATAGGCGCACTCTGTGCCCCCCTGCCTACCTCCGATACTCTCCCTTACGCAAACACAACCTGCACCAGGAGCATGTAGAGCAGCGTGCCCCCGCCGATGGAGAGCAGCATGTTTTTCCGCCAAAGCTGAAGAGCCGCTATGGCGACGATACCTATGATTTCCGGCAGGGCGTAAGGGTAGCGGGTCACCACCGCGCCCCGCAGGCAGTATACCACCAGCATGCCGATGATCGTATAAGGCAGCACCTTGCCCAGGTATGATATGTACCCGGGCGTTTTCCTGTTTTGCGGGAATAGCAGGAAAGGCAGGAAGCGCATAAGCATCGTACCGGCAGCCATGACCGCGAAGAAAAGCAGGGACTGGGCTGTGGTCATCTGTGCTCCTGCCTCCTTTCCAGCGGCTTGCGTAGAAAGGTCACCGCCAGCAGTATCGTGAGCATAGCGGGGATCAGGAAGCGCTCGGGCCCAAAGATCAGCCGGCACAGTACCGCCCCGCCGACGCCGATTACATTGGGAAGCCTGTCCCTCGCCCCCTGCCACTGCCCTATGAGGATCACCACAAAGAGCGCGGTCAGGGCAAAGTCCACCCCTGTGCTGTCGAAAGGGATCGCCATCCCCAGGAAGCCGCCGATGAGCGACCCCGCCACCCAATAACTGTGGTCGAGAAGGGTCACAAAAAACATGAACCATCTCCTGTCCACCCCCTCCGGAGGCTCGGTGGCGCAGAGGATGGAATAGGTCTCGTCGCAGAGCCCGAATATCAGATATCCTTTCATCCAGCCTACGTCCTTAAACTTCTCCAGCATGGACAAGCCGTAAAACAGATGCCTGGCATTCACCATGAGGGTCATCAGCAGGACCGGCCACAAAGCCGGCCCCCCCGCCAGCATACCTACCGCCACAAACTGCATGGAGCCCGCGAATACAAAAAGGCTGACCAGCCCGGGCCAATAGTATCCATAGCCCTTGCTGCTCATCAGTACGCCATAAGCCATGCCCAGTACGAGAAAGCCTGTGAGGACAGGCAGAGTGTAAGGAAAGGCCGCGCGCAGGGCCCTTCCTCTAGCGTTGTGTTTCATCCTATACCGATATCCTTTGCCGCCCTCACGCCTGGTTTTGCTTATCCAAGCGATAGTTGCGGGCGTAAATCACGATGTCGGTCATGACCATGACAAAGTTGAGGATGTAAAAGAACACCACATAATTGATATTGCCGGCTACGAACTTCGCACCGATGCCGCAGACATAGCCGAACTCCACGATGAGCAGGAAAGGAAGGCTCGTGCCTTTTGTGGTTTTTGCCTTCAAGCTATTGATGATGTTTGCGGGCCATGCCGCCCCGAAGGAAAGCACCATCATGACTTCCAGTAGTTGCGCCAAGGTCAAGCTCCTTTCTTAGTTGCGCTTCGCGAACCGGGCTTTACCCAACTCTAAGGCGGCGTAGCCTAACCCTGGGCGGCGATGGCTGCCGTGTCTCTGGCGATGACCAGCTCTTCGTTGGTAGGGATGACGAAAACGCGGGTTTTGCATCCCGGCTTGGTGATCTCGGTCTCCACGCCCCTTACGGCGTTCTTCTCGTCGTCCACAGCTATGCCCAGGAAACTGAGCCCGTCGCAGACCCGCTTGCGCATGAGAGGGGAGTTTTCCCCCAGGCCGGCGGTAAAGACGATGGCGTCCGCCCCGTCCATAGCGGCGGCATAGGCGCCGATATACTTCTTCACCATATAGGCGAACCGGTCCAGGGCGAGCTGCGCCCGTCTGTCGCCCTTCTCGGCGGCCCCTTCTATATCCCGGAAGTCGCTGCTGACGCCGGATAAACCCAGGACGCCGGATTTTTTATTCAGGATATTGTTCACCTGATCCACGGGCAGGTTTTCCTTCTTCATGATAAACTCCACCAGGGCGGCGTCGATGTCTCCGGAGCGCGTACCCATAGCCAGCCCTTCCAAAGGCGTCATGCCCATGGATGTATCCACGCTCTTGCCCCCGACGACGGCCGCTATGCTGGCGCCGTTGCCCAGGTGGCAGGTGACTACCTTCGCTTCAGGATCCCCAAGCAGGGCGTACGCCCGTTGGGATACATAGCGATGGGATGTGCCGTGGAAGCCGTACCGGCGGATTTTATAGTTCTCATAGTACTCATAGGGCAGGGCATAGATGAATGCTTCCGCCGGCATGGTCTGGTGGAAAGACGTGTCAAATACGCTGCACTGGGGCGTCCCCGGCATGAGCTTCGTACAAGCCTCAATTCCCATGATGTTTGGTGGATTATGAAGGGGCGCAAGCTCGATATTGGCTTTGATCGCTTCCATCACCTCAGGGGTGATGGCCACGGAACCGCTGAAGGCTTCCCCACCGTGCACGACCCGGTGCCCCACGGCGCCGATCTCGTCCAGGGACTTGACCACGCCGTGCTTCGCGTCCGTCAGCGCGGCAAGCACCATGGATATGGCCTGGTCGTGATCCTTGATCTCCCCCTCGATATCTACCTTGCCGTCCCCCGGGCGGTGGGTCAGTACCGCGCCCGCCATGCCGATGCGATCGACCAGCCCTTTGGCCAGCACGCTCTCGTCCGCCATGTCAAATAACTGATACTTCAATGAGGAGCTGCCGCAGTTGATGACTAATACTTTCATGATTCGCTTTCCTCGCTTTCTTCGCTATCCTCGTCCCTGACCACGACTTTAGCCGCCGTCTGCACCATGTCGTTTTCCCCCAGATGCATGACCTTTACGCCCTGGGTGGCCCGCCCGATGGTGCTGATATCGTCGGTGAAGCAGCGTATCATGACGCCGTCCTTCGTGATGATCATTACCTCATCCCCGGCGGATATGGCGGCGACCCCCGCTACCATACCGTTTTTCCCGGTGCATTTGATCCCTATGAGCCCCTTGCCGGCCCTCCCCTGGGTACGGAACTCCGCCAGCTTGGTACTCTTCCCGAAGCCTTTCTCCGTGATGAAGAGCAGCTCCTCGCCTTCCGTGATATTGTCCACGGATACCACATGGTCTCCGGGCCCCAGGCTGATGCCCCGGACGCCCCTGGATACCCGTCCCATGGAGCGTACGTCCTTCTCCGAGAAGCGGATCACCAGCCCATGGTAAGTCGCCATGATGAGCTCGTCTTCCCCTTCGGTGAGCTTGACGCCGATCAGCTCGTCGTCTTCGTCCATATTCAAGGCGATGATGCCGTCCTTCCTGGCGGTATCGTACTCGGTGAGCAGGGTCTTCTTCACGATGCCGTTTCGGGTGACCGTCAGCAGATACTTATCCTCATCGAAGGTTTTCACCGGGATCACCGCGGTGATCTTGTCGTCGCCGCTGATGTACAGCAGGTTGACGATGGCTGTGCCCTTCGCCTGCCTGCCCGCTTCCGGTACGTCGTAGACCTTGCTTCGGTAGACCTTTCCCCTATTCGTGAAGAAAAGCAGAAAATTGTGGTTCGTCGTCGTAAACAAATGCTCCACAAAATCCGCTTCCTTGGTCGCCATGGAGCTTACGCCCCGGCCCCCGCGCTTCTGGTTGCGGAAGGTGGTGATGGGCTGCCGCTTGATATACCCGCCGTGGGTAATGGTGATGCAGACCTCCTCGTCGGGTATCAGATCCTCTACGGACAGGTCGTCCGCGTTGGGCATGATCCGGGTGCGGCGGGCGTCGCCGTGCCTTTGCCGTATCTCCTTAAGCTCGTCCTTGATGATCTTCTGCACAAGGTAGTCGTCAGCCAGGATGGAACGCAGATACGCGATGCGCTGCACCAGCTGGTCATACTCCGCTTCCAGCCTCTCCCTCTCCAAGCCGGAGAGCCGGCCCAGCCTCATGTCAACGATAGCCTTCGCCTGGCGCTCAGACAAGCCGAAGCGGTTGATCAGCGCTTCCTGGGCGGCTTTTTCGTCGCTGGAGGCCCGGATGAGCCGTATCACCTCGTCGATGTAGTCGATGGCGATCTTCAGCCCCTCCACGATGTGGAGCCTGTCCTCCGCCCGCTTCAGGTCATACTGCGTCCTGCGGACGATGACTTCCTCCTGATGCCGCAGATAGTAGTAGAGCATCTCCTTCAGCGACAGCACCCGGGGCTCCCCGCCCACCAGGGCCAGGTTGATGACCCCGAAGCTCTCCTGCAGCTGGGTATGCTTATACAAGTTATTTAATACGACCTGGGGATTTACGTCCCGTCGGACCTCGATGAGTATACGCATGCCATTTCGGTCGGTGGCGTCCAGAAGGGAAGTAATGCCGTCGATCTTTTTATCCCGCACCAGCTCGGCGATCTTCTCGATGAGGCGGGCTTTATTGACCATATAGGGGATCTCGGTTATGGTGATCCTCGTCTTTCCGTGCTCGATGCTCTCGATCTCCGCCGTCCCCCGGGTGACCACGGATCCCCGGCCCGTCTCGTAAGCCTGCCGTACGCCGTAAGTGCCGATGATAGTGCCTCCCGTAGGGTAATCCGGCCCCTTGATGTGCTCCATCAGCTCATCCACGGTGATCTGGGGATTGTCGATCATGGCTACGAGCCCGTCGATGACCTCAGCCAGGTTGTGGGGTGGGATATTGGTAGCCATCCCCACCGCTATACCCGATGAGCCGTTGACCAGGAGGTTGGGGATGCGGGAGGGCAGAACTATAGGTTCTTCCAGTTCGCTGTCGTAGTTCGGCGCGAAATCCACCGTTTCTTTCTCGATCTCCCGGAGCATCTCCTGGGCGATCCTGGATAAGCGGACCTCCGTATAGCGCTGGGCAGCGGCTTCGTATCCGTCTACCGAGCCGAAATTCCCTTGCCCGTCCGCAAGCATGTACCGGCTGGAAAAGTCCTGGGCCAGGCGGACCAAAGCGTCGTACACCGCCGACTCCCCGTGGGGGTGATAGCGGCCCAATACATCGCCTACGACGCGGGCAGACTTGCGATAAGGCTTGTCATTGGTGATGCCGGACTCATGCATGGAGTATAATATCCGCCGGTGTACAGGCTTCAAGCCGTCCCGGACGTCAGGCAGGGCCCGGCCGGCGATGACGCTCATGGAGTAGTTGATATAAGACTTCTTCATCACCTCTTCCAGGCGCACCGCCATGATCTTGCCGTCAAAGAGGCTGCGTTCATCATCCATCGATTTATAATCTCCTTAAATATCCAGTTCCTTTGCCAATAAAGCGTTGGTTTGAATAAACTCTTTCCGGGGCTCGACCTTATCCCCCATGAGGATGGTAAATATCTCGTCCGCAGCCACGGCGTCTTCCAGCTCGACTACCAGCATCGTCCGGTTCTCCGGGTCCATAGTGGTCTCCCAGAGCTGCTCCGGGTTCATCTCGCCCAGGCCTTTGTACCGCTGTGGTTTGTCGTAGGCGTTCTCATCATAGGCGTCGATGAATTTGCGCATATCCCCTTCGTCGTAGAAGTAATAATCGCCTTTCTCCTTATCCTTCTTCAGCTTGACTTTAAATAAGGGCGGCTGGGCTATATACACGTATCCGTTGTCCACAAGCGGCCTCATATATCGGTAGAAGAAGGTGAGGAGCAGCGTCCTGATGTGGGCGCCGTCCACGTCCGCGTCGGTCATGATTACGATCTTGTGGTAGCGGGCTTTGTCGATATCAAAGTCGCCGCCCACCCCGCAGCCGATGGCGGTGATCATGGACTTGATCTCTTCATTGCCCAGGATACGGTCAAGACGGGCCTTTTCCACATTGAGTATCTTTCCCCGCAGAGGCAGGATCGCCTGGGTCTTCGGATCCCGCCCGCCTATAGCCGACCCGCCGGCGGAGTTGCCCTCCACTAGGTAGAGCTCGCTTTCCGCGGGGTCCCTGGATGTGCAGTCGGCAAGCTTGCCCGGCAGCGTAGTGCTTTCCAGGGCGTTTTTCCGCCGGGTCAACTCCCTGGCTTTCCTGGCGGCTTCCCTTGCCCGGGACGCCATCACCGCTTTCTCGATGATCTTCTTCGCCGGAGAAGGGTTCTCATTCAGGAAATTGGTAAGCTCCTCGGCAAATAAACTGTCCACGATGCCCTTGACCTCGGTGTTCCCCAACTTCCTCTTCGTCTGCCCCTCGAACTGCGGCTCTTCGATCTTGATCGAAACGATGGCGGTCAAACCTTCGCGGATATCTTCCCCCTGGAGGTTTTGGTCTTTTTCCTTCAATATATTGTTCTTCCGCGCATAGTCATTGATCACCCGGGTCAGGGCCGTCTTGAAGCCGGCTTCGTGGCTGCCGCCTTCGGTGGTGTTCACATTGTTGGCAAAGGAAAAAATGTTTTCGTTGTAGCCGTCGTGGTACTGTATAGCTACTTCCACCTGGACTTTGTCCTTCTCCCCGGTGATGTAGATGATCTTGTCGTGGAGCGGGTCGCGGTTTTTGTTGAGGTAGGCGATAAAGTCCGCGATGCCCCCTTCGTAGCAGAGCTTCTTCTCCCTGGGCGCTTCCCCGCGCTTGTCGGTAAAGGTGATGATCAGGCCCTTATTTAAAAATGCCAGCTCCCGCATGCGGTAGAGAAGCGTGTCGTACTCGAAGTCTATGGTCTCGGTGAAAATCTCCGTATCCGGCAGAAACGTAGTCATATTGCCGCTCTTATCGCTGGTCCCAACCTTCTCCACCGGCGTGACCGGGATACCTTTCTCATAGCGCTGACGATAGTGCCCTCCATCCCGGTAGACGTCCACTTCCATCCACGCCGAAAGCGCGTTGACAACAGAAGCGCCCACGCCGTGCAGGCCCGCGGACATCCGGTAGCCGCCCTCGCCGAACTTGCCTCCCGCGTGGAGAATGGTCATGACCACTTCCAGAGTGGATGTATTCGCCTTTGGATGCTTATCTACCGGTATGCCCCTGCCATTGTCGGTGACACTGACGCTTTGATCGGGATTGATCACGATTTCAATATGGGTACAGAAGCCCGCCATGGCTTCGTCGATGCTGTTGTCAACGATCTCATAGACCAGATGGTGGAGCCCCGTAGGCCCGGTGCTGCCGATATACATGCCCGGGCGCTTTCTTACCGCTTCCAGCCCTTCCAGTATCTGTATCTGACTGGCGTTGTATTCGTTTGGGTTTTCTACTGCCATTTTTCCTCCTTTAAACTGCATTAATCTGCAAGTTACTATCGGGGACAAACAATACGTAAATTGTACAGGAAAACCCCCGATTTGGCAAGGCTAAAGTGCAGCCGCGAAGGAACAAGTGCATCCCGCGAAAAAAACCCTTCTATAGCTCCTTGATTTCGCCTCTGTTGACCATAAACCGCTTCGGTTGCCTTTTTTCTATCAAATCGATATTTTTCGCTTCTGTGGCCGTTATTATGCATTGGATATACTTTTCGTTGATCACTCCCAAAAGCTTGCGCTGCCGCTCTTCATCCAGCTCCGACATGACGTCGTCCAGGAGCAGGACGGGGTACTCCCCCGACTCACCGCGAAAGAGTTCCAGCTCGGCAAGCTTGAGAGCCAGCGCCCCTGTCCGCTGCTGCCCCTGGGAGCCGTACTGCCTCAAGTCTATCCCTTCCAGAAATATCTTCAAATCATCCCTGTGGGGACCCCATTGCGTAGAGCCCAGGCGCAAATCCTCAGCCAGCGTACGCTCCCCCGCTTCCCTGAGCGCGGCGGCGAAATCCCTCTTCCTATCCTTTTCATTAGACGCGGCGGCGTCCATACCGTATTGGAAATACCGTATCTCCATATTGTCTTCGTTGTCCGCCAGCTTGCGATGGACCAAGCGTACCAGAGGAGTGAGTTTTTCAACCACAGCCGTCCTTTTTTCCACGATCCGGCTCCCGTAGACGACTAACTGCTGATCCCAGACGGAGAGCCTCTCCTTTTTATCCTCCACCCCCATGGGGATATGGCTGAGTTTTCTCAGCAAAGCGTTTCGCTGGGCCAGTATCCGCCGGTACTTATATAGGTCCGACGCGTAAGCGTAACTGATTTGGCTGATATCGTAATCCAGCAGGCTGCGCCTCTCCTGAGGGGGCCCCTTGACCACCGCCATGCTTTCCGGGGAAAACAAAACGGAGGTAAGCCTTCCGCTTACCTCTTCCCTCTTTTGCGCGCGTAGACCGTCTACCGATATCGTCTTGGCGGGATTCCCCTCTCGCCGGTATAGCGTCTCGATCTCCGTGCTGCCAAAGCGGCTTTCTACTTTCCCGCGTATCCGGAAAGAATCCCTTCCCCAGCGGATCAGCTGCTCGTCCCTGGCCTGGCGGTATGCCCTACCAATAGAAAGGTAATAAACCGCTTCGATAAGGTTTGTCTTTCCCTGGGCGTTCGCCCCGGTGACCAGGTTGACGCCGGGGCCGAATCCGCATGACAAGGCGGAATAGTTGCGATAATCGGTCAGGCTAAGTGATTTCAGATACATGAGTTTATACCTTGACCGGCAACACCAGATAAAGGAAGCTCTCGTCTTCTTTCTCTTTCATGACGCCTGCGCTGAGCTGCCCGGACAGACGGATATTGACCTCATCCCCGTCAATAACTTTGAAAACGTCAGTGATATAGCGGGAATTGAAGGAAATCTTCATATCCTCGCCTTCCTGACGGACGGGTATCTCTTCCCTCCCGAACCCTATATCCGAACGGGAATGAATGGACATCATCCCATCGTCGATCTCCATATGGATCGTACTACTGGTATCATTCATCGTAGAAAACAGAGCTATCCTGTCCGCCGCGTCCCTGAGAAGCTTATTGTCCACCTGTACTTCCGTAACAAAGCTTGCCGGTATTACCTGGCGGAAGTTTGGAAAATTCCCCTGAAGCATATGGCAGTTGATCTTTGTGTGATCGAAAGCGAAGTAAACGGTTTTGTTGTCCGCTTGCACATGGCAGCTTTCTTCCTGGATCAGCCGGGATATCTCTACGGCTATCCTTGCCGGGATGATAAAGCTTCCTTTGACCTCGTCGTCGTTGATGATCTCATTGTTGCTTATCTGCCCTTTGACCCAGGCTAAGCGGTGAGTGTCGGTACCGACGATGGAAAGCTCCTTCCCGTTGATCTCCCACAGAAGGCCGGTAAAAACGCCTTTCATATCATCCGCGCTAGCGGCGAATGACGACTGCCTGACCATTTTCTTTAAAATGTCCGCAGATATAGAGAAGTCCAGCCCCCCTTTGAATTCGTCAGGGGAAGGAAAATCATCAGCGGATATCGTCTTTAGCGTAAACACCGACTTCTCATAACGAAGCGTCATCTCCATGGATTCCGTATGCTCAAGGGTGATGGGTATATCCGGGAGCCTACGGATGATATCGCCGAAGTACCGCGCCGGGATAAGGGCGCTGCCTTCCTTCTCCATCTGCACGGGGATGGAGCATTCGATGCTGATGTCGAGGCCCGCCCCGGTCAGTATGGCTACATTATCCCTGACGTCGAGCTTAATACAGGTATAGAGAGGGATGATGCTCTTTGGGTTGATGGCTTTCTGGACGGCGTTGACGGCGGCGTTTAGGTTTTCTTTCGAAGTCGTAAAAAGCATAAGTCTCCTCCTGGGGGTAATACTATAATTATTTAAAAAATTGTATCTGTTGTATTAGGCGATGTGAAGATGTGGAAAAGGCCAAAAAATGGCGGCGGTAAGGAAAAAAACGCTTTGGATAAGTTGTGGGTTGTGAAGAGGGATTATCCACAATATCCACAGGAAAAAAAGATATTCACATGGACTAACAGGGAATCAACAGCTTATCCGAAAAGTTATCCACGATCTTGTTTTCGGAGCAGAGGTTCATCGATGGGTGAGAAAGGGCTACTGCCGGATATCCTCGATGATACGCTTTACGATGAGAGATATCTGCGGGTCGGAGCGGACGGATTTCTGTATCTCGTCGCGGGCGTAGATGACCGTACTATAATGCCTGCCGCCAAAAAGCTTGCCGATCTTATCCAGGGATTCTTCTGTGAGCTGGGTGCAAAGATACATGGCGATTTGCCTGGGCACAGTGATCTCATGGGTCCTCTTCTTCGAGCAGAGGTCTTCGACGCGCAGGTTGAAGGCGACGGCGGCTTTCTCCTGGATGAGCTCGGTGGTGATGATGATTTCGCCTTTCTGGGGGAATATGGGAGCGAGGGCTTCCATGCATTTCTCGTAGTCGATATCCGTATGATTGAGTACGGCAAAGGCGATGACACGGTTTAACGCGCCCTCAAGCTCACGGATGTTGGAAGTGACGTTGTCCGCGATATAGACAAAGCATTCCTTGGGCATGGTGAAGTTTTCCAAATCGGCTTTATTTCGCAGTATAGCGATACGGGTCTCCAGATCCGGCGGAGAGATGTCCGTGGTAAGGCCGCTGCTGAACCTGGTGCGGAGCCTTTCTTCGATGGGCTGGATATCCGTGGGCATACGGTCGCTGGTGAGCACGATTTGCTTGTCTGCCTCATGGAGATAGTTAAAGGTATGATGGAACTCTTCCAGGGTGCTTTCCTTGCCTGCTAGAAACTGGATGTCGTCCACCAGTAATACGTCTGATCGGCGGTACTTTCTCTTAAAGTTGCTTAAACCGTCGTTGCGTATAGCTTGAATGAACTCTTCCGTAAACGTCTCGGAAGAAACATAAGTCACCTTGCAATCCCCGTTCATGGAAATGGTTTTGTGGCCGATCGCCTGGATGAGATGGGTCTTGCCCAAACCGGCGGAGCCATATATAAAAAGAGGGTTGTAGCGTGTGCCGATCTCTTCCGCGGCGGCTTGCGCGGCGGCATGGGAAAAGCGGTTGCTGCTCCCCACGATGAAGCTGTCAAAGGTATACTTAGGGTTGAGATTAGCCACGGTGATTCCTCCCAAGCGATGTATAATGATATGAGGGATATACCCTTCCGGCCCCGGAAAAAGAGAGCATGAATAATATATCAGATAGGGTTGAGCGATTCAAGTGAAAGAAGGGCGGCAAGGAGGAAATATCGCCGCAATTATTTTCTCCAAGTCTTAATTTTCAGTGTTTCGCACAGGACATTTACGCTGATGTTTTTCTTGACATAGGGTAGGGCTATGACGTATAATTCACTCGTGTCTGTATCGCTACGCGATGCAAAGCCCCGTTGCGCTCTACCGGCCGGTTTGCGCGCCGGATGTATGGGGCGGTCACAGGAAAGAGGTGTTTACAGGATGAAGCGGACATATCAGCCAAAGACCCGCAGGCATAAAAGGGTCCATGGCTTTTTAGGCAGGATGAGGAGTCAGGGCGGCCGCGCGGTGATTAAGCGCAGGCGGTTGAAGGGCAGAAAACGACTGACAGTTTAAAGCCACGGATCGTGGCTTTTTCATTTAGGTGAGAGTTTGCTGAGATACGAAAACCGGTTGAGGAAGAACCGGCATTTTAAAGCGGTATACGGGAAAAAAAACTCCATTGCGGCGGGCGCCGTAGTATTATATATTATGAAGAATAAGGATGGCGTCGCGAGAGTGGGGTTTTCCGTGTCGAAAAAAATCGGAAACGCCGTGACGCGCAACCGCTGCAGAAGGCTGATGCGGGAGGCGGTACGCCTCCATATGCGGGACATAAAGCCGGGGATGGATTATGTATTTGTCGGCAGGAGCGGGCTGGCGGCGGCAGGCTTTGACCAGGTGGAAGGGGATGTCCTCTCCGCGCTGAGGCGGAAGGGGTGCTTGCAGTGAAAAAAGTCTTTTTGTGCCTGATACGGTTCTATCGAAGCTGCATATCGCCCCTGATCAAGCCCTCGTGCCGGTTTATGCCAAGCTGCTCGGCTTACGCCTATGAAGCCATCGAGCGCTTTGGGCCATGGAAGGGCGGCAGGCTGGCGATGAAAAGGATATCCCGCTGCCATCCCTTTCATCCGGGGGGATACGACCCGGTACCGGACAAAGCGGATTAGGCGGGCGATGCGTACGTGACCGGGCAGATGGAGGAAGCGGGCGCAGCCAGAAGCAAAATCAAAGGTTAAGTTACGATGTAGATTTCGTTTCTGGCAAGGCAAGCGACGACAGCTGTGAGGAAGCGTACCACTCGTACGTGACCGAGCAGATGGAGGAAGCGGGCGCAGCCAGAAGCAAAATCTACGAGTAAGGATGGGAGGTGAACTGCTGCCGGTAATAAGAGGCGGCAGCAGGAGCGATTTGTGGAATTCATTTGTGGGCTTATTGACAAGCCTCATCAATGTATTTTATGGGCTGACCAGATCTATGGGGTTTCCCAACTACGGATTGGCCATCATCTTATTTACTGTTGTTCTGCGGGTACTCATGTTCCCGTTGAGCCTGTCCCAGGCGAAGAGCACCAGGGCGATGAGCCTGCTGCAGCCACAGATCAAGAGGCTTCAGCAGCAGTATAAAAACGACTCGCAGATACTGAATCGTGAAATGCAGGCGCTGTATAAAAAGTATAAGGTGAGCCCCCTTTCGGGTTGCCTGCCGCTGCTGATCCAGATGCCGGTGCTGTTCGCTTTATTCAGCGCCCTGAGAGGCTTCGACTATGTGGGCGACGGCACCTCCTTTCTGTGGCTGAAAAGCATGGTGGAGCCCGACTCCACGATTTTCATGCCCATCATCGTTGGGTTTTCCTCCTTCCTGCAGTCTAAGATGTCCATCGACGCCCAGCCCCAGTCCAACGACCAGCAGAAGACGATGAATACAGTCATGCTTTACGGCATGCCGATCATGATGGCTTTCATGACGAGGAATTTCGCCGCCGGGCTGGCGATCTACTGGTCTACGTTCAATACATTAGGCTTTCTGATGCAGATAGCCATCAACGCCAGCGTGAACCGCTCCCAGGCGGATTTGAAAGAAGCCATCGAGGCCGAGGAGAAGAAATCCATAGAGGAAGCCGGCAAAGAGGAAGAAAGGCGCAGGAAGCAGAGAAGCGAGGACGCGAAAAGGGCCGCCGAACGGAAGCGGGCGGCGGCGGAGAAGAGAAAAGGGCAAAACAACCGCGGAAGAAGCGGCAAGAATAATGACGATAAGGGGAAAGAGCTGGATTTCGACGATTATTCTTAAATCAAGGATAGCGGAAACGAGGTGCGAATATGACCGACAGGATCGAGAAGACGGGAAAAAGCGTTGAAGAAGCAATCAACCTGGCTTTGGAGGAATTAGAATGCGGCCGTGAAGATGCGGAGGTCGAGATTTTGGCGGAGCCCGCGAAAGGGCTCTGGGGTATACTCGGGGCGAAGGAAGCCAGGGTGAGGGTCTGGAGGAAAGAGGAAAGCCCTGCCGAAGCCGGCGGCGAGACGCCGGCAGCCGTACGGGGGGAGAGGGTAGGCGCCCCCCCGGAAGAAGGCGATAAGACAGCCGGGTTCATCCTTGCGGTCACCGGCATGATGGGCATCGAAGCCGAGATCGGCAAAAAAGAAAGCGACGACGCCATCCTTTATACGCTGAACGGGCCCCGGATGGGCGCCGTGATCGGCAGAAGGGGCGAAACACTGGACGCCCTCCAGTATTTGTCCAATATCGTGGCGGGCAGAGACAAGGATATACCGAGGAAGAGGATCATCGTGGACGCTGAGGATTACCGTCAGCGCAGGGAAGATACATTGATCCGGCTGGCGACGAGGCTGGCGGCCAAAGCAAAGCGGAGCGGGCGGCGCGTCGTGCTGGAGCCCATGAATCCCCAGGAGCGCAGGGTCATCCATACCGCGCTGGAGAAGGATCCGGACGTAAGGAGCCTTAGCGAGGGCGAAGAGCCGTACCGCAGGCTGGTGATTTATCCCAACAATGTCGGGGAACGAAGCGGCGGCGGAGACCGTGGAGACCGTGGAGACCGTGGCGGCCGGGGCGACGCCGGCAGGAACTACAACCGGGGCGGCGGGCGCTACGACAGAGGCGGCGAGCGAAGCAGCGACAGAAGCGGCGGGGAACGAAGCGGCGGCGAGCGGAGATACTCCTGGGGCATGGACGACGGCGACTCGGCGGACGGCTCCTTTGATTCGGATGACGAATGAAGATACGATAGCGGCGATGATCACGGCTCCGGGGATAGGAGCGATGGGGGCCCTGCGCTTGTCGGGGCCCTTGGCTTATGACGCGGTTTCACAGGTGTTTCGCGGGAGAAGAGGGCGGGCCGTAGATGAGCTGGAAGGGTACAGCTTGACCTTTGGCGGCGTCTATGACGACGGCGCCTTTCTGGACCAGGCTTTGCTGCTGAAGATGAAGGGACCCTACAGTTTCACCGGCGAGGATGTGGCGGAGCTCCAGTGCCATGGCGGCGCGGTGATGATGAGCCGGCTTCTGGCGATAGTCACGTCTCTGCCCGGCTTACCCGTCCGCCCGGCTGAGCCGGGGGAGTTCTCCCTACGGGCGTTCATGAACGGCAAAATGGACATGAGCCAGGCGGAAGCGGTGATGGAGCTGGTAGCGGCAAATAACCCGAAAGCCGCCCTGCTGGCCGCGGATCAGCTGGATGGAAGCCTGTCGCGACAATTGAACTTGCTTAAGGACGGGATCGTGGAGCTGCTCGCCGAGATCGAGGTGGAGGTGGACTTCCCGGATGAAGAGCTTGGCGAGCCGGGCGGGGCGGCCTCGCGGGGTGATAAAGCGCGGCGCCTGCTTGAAGAAGCCGGGGAGCTTCTCGCCACGGCGGACAGGGGGCGGATCTATCGCGAGGGGATAAGGGTCGTGCTCTACGGGCGCCCCAACGCCGGGAAATCCAGCCTGCTGAACGCTATGCTGCGGGAGCCCAGGGCCATCGTGACCCCGGAGCCGGGCACCACAAGGGATGTGCTGGAAGAGCGGGTGCTGCTGAGAGGGATGCCCCTCGTGCTGACGGACACGGCTGGCGTCAGGCAAGCCGGCGGCCTGGCTGAGCAGGCCGGGGTCGAGCGGGCCCGGCAGATGGCGGCGAAAGCGGACCTGATCCTGTATGTGGTCGATATCACGGAAGGGATCACGGATGAGGACAGGGGCTTCCTCGGGGAACTGGACCGTGGAAAGACGCTGGTCGTCTTTAACAAAACCGACTTGCTTCCCGCAGCCGGCGGATACGACCAGGCAAGCGGGCAGGATACTCCTATCGCGGCAGCGGAGGGATCGGGCGACCTCGCTCAATACGGCAGCTTACTGCCTGAGGAGTTCGCGGACTTGCCGCGCTGCGGGCTCTCCGCTTTGGAGCCCTCCGGCATGGAAGTTTTAGCCGGGCGGATACGGGCTTTTTTTGAAAAAGGGGATAAATACGGCAAACACAAAGAGATCCTGCTCAACCAAAGGCAAAGCGAAGCCTTGCTGAGAGCGGGGCAAGCCCTGGAGGACGCGGTCCGCGCCCTGGACGAGGGGCAGCCGGAGGATATAGCCGCCATCGACTTGAAGCAAGCTTGGGATAAGCTGGGCGAGATGACGGGGGAGTCGCTGCAGCCGGCGCTGATCGAAAAGATATTTTCAACATTTTGTCTGGGGAAATGAAGATGAAGGATGAATCTCTTGCCAGAACCTATGACTGCATCGTGGTGGGGGCGGGCCATGCCGGCTGCGAGGCGGCGCTGGCGGCGGCAAGGCTGGGGCTAAAGACGCTGCTGCTCACCATATCGAGGGATCAGATCGCGCTGATGCCCTGTAACCCCTCCATCGGCGGACCGGCGAAGGGGACCATCGTACGCGAGATCGACGCCCTGGGCGGCGAGATGGGCGTAAACGCCGACGCCACGGCGCTCCAGGCCAAGCTGTTGAATACCGGCAAGGGGCCGGCGGTATATGCGCTGCGGGTCCAGTCGGACCGCTACGCTTATCAGCGGCGGATGATCAGGGTACTGGATAACCAGCCGAACCTACTGGTCAGGCAAAATATGGCAGTCGCCCTGCTTCTGGACGAAGAGCGGCGGCTGAGGGGCGTGGAGACGGAGACCGGCGTCCGGTATACGGGCAAAACAGTGATCCTCTGCACGGGGACATATCTGAACAGCCGTATCATCCGGGGGAAGTCCAACGTCCCCGGCTCGCCCGTGGGGCAGACCGCGGCTTGGGGCCTCTCCGAGTCTCTGGAATCCCAGGGCTTTGGGCTCCGGCGGTTCAAAACGGGGACGCCGCCCAGGATACACAAGCGAAGCATAGACTTTTCCAAAATGGCGCTGCAGCCGGGGGATAAGGAATCCCGGCATTTTTCCTTTACCGAGACGGAGGAGACCCGCCGGACACTGCCGGATATGCCCTGTTATCTTACCTATTCCAATGAGAAGACCCACGAGATCATCCGGGAAAACCTGGGGCAATCCCTGTTTTATACCGGGGAGCTTGAGGGAAACGGACCGCGCTACTGCCCTTCCATCGAGAATAAAGTCGTCAAGTTTTACGATAAGGAAAGGCACCAGCTTTTCGTAGAGCCGGAGGGGCTGGACTCTCAGGAGTATTATTTCCAGGGCTTTTCCTCGGCGCTGCCGGAAGACGTGCAAGAGCGGTTTCTGCGGACGGTGGCCGGCATGGAGAACGCGGAAGTGCTTCGCTCGGGTTATGCCATAGAGTATGACGCCATCGACTCAAGAGTACTCACCCACAGCCTGGAGTCCAAGGAAGTGGAGGGCTTGTTCTTTGCCGGGCAAATCAACGGTACATCCGGCTATGAGGAGGCGGCTGCCCAGGGACTCGTCGCCGGGATCAACGCGGCGCTAAAGGTACAGGGCAGGGCCCCTTTCACACTGACCCGTGCCCAGGCGTATATCGGCGTGCTCATCGACGACCTGGTAATGAAAGGGATCGCCGAGCCCTACCGGATGCTGACTTCGGCGGCGGAGTACAGGCTCCTCCTGCGTCAGGACAACGCTGACCTGCGCCTTACCGCCCTTGGTTATCAGATCGGCCTCATCGACGAAGGCAGGTATAGGGCCTGCGAAGAAAAGCGCCGGATGATCGAAGAAGGCAAAGCCCGGCTGGCGGACACGGTGATCTCCCCAAAAAGCGCGGGGCTCGCGGAGCTGATGGCAAGGAAAGACACCCCTGCGCCGGCTCACGGGATAACCCTGCTTGAGCTGCTGCGGCGGCCGGAACTGTCTTACGGGGAGCTGAAAGAACTGGCGGAAATGCCAGCTTATACGCGGGAGGTGGAAGAACAAATCGAGATACAGGTCCGCTATCAGGGCTATATCGAGAAGCAGGAAGCCCAGGTCCGGCAGTTCAACCAGCTGGAGGAAAAAGCGCTGCCCGACGACGCGGACTACGGCGCGATCAGCGGCTTGTCCCTGGAAGCGAGGGAGAAGCTGGATCAGGCGAAGCCGCGTTCCCTGGGGCAGGCGGGCAGGATCACCGGCGTCACCCCCGCGGACGTCCAGGTACTGCTGATCTGGCTGGAGCAAAGGCGCCGGTCGGGGGGGTAAAATGGAGTTTACCTATTTGCCCGGGCTGGGTTTAAGTGAAACACAGTTGGATAAATTCAACCGATACCGGAGCTTCCTGCTGGAATGGAATACAAAAGTGAACCTGACCGCCATCACGGATCCGGGAGAAGTGGAAATCAAGCATTTTCTGGATTCGTTGCTGCTTAAGCAATGCCGCCTTTGGCAGGCTGCGGAGGGACAGCTCTTTCGTGGCGCCGGGAATAACGCGGGAGAGCAGCCCGCTAATGTCTCCTCTGTCCGGGTAGCCGACGTGGGCGGCGGCGCCGGATTTCCGGGGATACCACTGAAGATCACGGATGAGCGTATAGCCCTGGATACCTTTGAGGCGTCGGAGAAGCGCGTAGTTTTTTTACAGGCGCTGGCGGAAGCCCTGGCATTGGAGGATACGAGAGCCGTCCATCTGCGGGCGGAGGAAGCGGGGCAGGAACCGCTTTACCGGGAGAGCTTCGATTGGGTCGTCTCCCGCGGGGTGGCGGCGATGCCGGTGCTGCTGGAATACTGCCTGCCGCTGCTGAAGGTCGGCGGATATATGGCGGCATATAAAGGCCCGGCAGGGCCGGAAGAAGCGATGGCGGGCAAAAAAGCAGCCGCCCTGCTGGGCGGCAAGCAGGAAGAAACCTTCAGCGCGACTCTGCCGGAAGGGCAGGGGGAACGCTGCATATTGATTTACCGGAAGGTGAAGCCGACGCCGAAGAAGTATCCCCGCAGGCCCGGCGTCCCGGCGAAGCAGCCGATTTGACAAGCCCGCCAGGGGGGAAGGGCGTGGCTATTTCCACGCGATAGTTCACAACTTCGACCATATATAGTAATCGTTCGACGCAAATCCTAACGTCTCCAACACGACATCCATGTCGTGATTCCGACTGGCGCGACATCGTGTCACGCCTACGGATTGGCTAGGGTTGCGATTTCTTATCTGGTAGACGAAGTTGCTCAATCTATCGCGTGGAAATAGCCACGCCCTTTCCCCTTGGCGGGCTTGTCATTAGCATCGTGTATTACGCGCCGCAGATCCTGCCTAGCCAGGTGAAGAGCTCGTCCATGTCGTAATCGCCGCCATGCCCCTGGCCCCAGGCGAAGGCGCTGTCCACGTCGAATCCACGGTTCTGAAGCGTAGCGGACAGAATGACGGGATTGGTGAGCAGGTGGCCGAAATCCAGGGTGCCATGGCGGACCCGCCAGTACTTGGCAGCCGTACTGCCCGGCAGGCCAAGGTAGTTCATGGGATTCATAAGCTTAAGAGGCGCGCCCTCCGCCATAGAGCCGCCGGGGTCGCCGTACTTCATGCCCTGGGGCGTATAATGCCGGCTGTGGACGTCCTCTGTGCCGAAAAGCTCGCACTCCGCGCTTGTCCGGGCCGGATCGTCGAAGACAGGCGCCGGGCGGAATCGGGATAGGCCCTTTTTGTACAGATCCAGGTCGCAGCCGGTGACGAGACCTTCAGCGTCGATGGAAAGCCAGCCGAAAGCGGACAGATCCGCGCCTTCGTCCAGGGCTCTCTGCGCCGCGGCGATGAGGAAGGACAGGCCGAACTCCTTATATGTGCCGTTGCCTTCGGCGTCCAGCATAAGCGGGACGCCTTCCTCAAGCTGAGCGGCCACCTTCGGAAGGCGGCTGCCGGCGGACTTCACATGGTCGAAGGACTTGAGCCCGAGGTTATTGATGTAGGGGGGGAACAACGCGCCGATCTCCTCGGCGATCCTGACCTGCTCCGGGGTCAAGTCCTTCTTCGGCTGATCCCGGAAGCCGTACTTCGTGATGCCCCTGGACTGCCACTCATAACCAGGGTCAAGATGCTCCAGATTATATACGGGGCAGTAGCAGGACGCGGCGAAGACGTCGTCCCTGGCGTCCGCCGCCCCGGCTTCCGCCAGATACGGCGCGTAGTCGTCGTTGTTGCCGGTGGCGGCAAGGAGGGCGGAGACGGCGCCACCGGCGCTGAAGCCGTTTGGGATGATTTTGTCCGTATCGCCGGGCATACGCTCATCGTTGTAGCGGAGGTAGCGGATAGCGGCTTTCATGTCCACGATGCAGGCCGGCGCCTTGCCGGTGAACTTACCCCCGCTCTGTGAAGACCATCCCCGCAGGGCGGGGGAGACCACCACATACCCTTTCGTGAGCGCTACCAGGGAGGCGTTGGGCGCGCCGGTCCTTTTACTGATCCTGGGCAGGAGCGGTATAGCCGGCAGGTACTGGCTGATGGCATTGGGAAAGAATATCGGCGCTGTACGGGCTGTGAAGCCGCCGATGGATCCGCCTTCAAAATACGCCTGAGGGATATAGATATTCATGAACTGATGCTCAATATCCACCGGGCGGGAGACATATACGACGTTTTCCCAGGCGCGGACGGCGACGGTCTCATCGCCGGCGTCGATGGTCATATCCTCGTACCGCTCCGGATCGAAAATCAGGTTAACCTCGGCTATGGAAGGCTCATTGTTTGGATTAGCTGGCATAATGTCTCATCAACTCTCTCTTTTTGTTTTCGACCTCTATTGTAGCAGGCGGGGGCCACATTGTAAAATCCACTGCCCGGCACTATGATTTTTCATGATATTATGATAATCTTAGCACATGACAAAAAATGCGGGGAAAGGTCGTGGAAGCGAACACGTAGAAGCTGCCGGGCGACCCCGGTCCCGCTATCGTTGGCGGTTGATATGATACAAGACATATTTCCGGAAGTGCTCCATAATGAGTATAGGCAAAAAGGCATATCCGCCGAAAGCTTTGTGCTCGTTTTCAAAGGCGACAGCGTGCTGTGCGATTTACGGACGGAGAGGATATTTCCGTTGTATAGCGAGATGAAGCACGGGGGAGAAAGCTATACTTACTTATTCAACGTCAGCGGCAGGGACTTCTTCCTCGCCGATGGCGCCGATACCGGGGCGCCGGAGAGGTTCGCTTTCGAAAGCATCTGGGCGTTTCGTTCAAAGGCGCCCGGATACCTGAGCTTTGCCGGTATTACCGCTCATCATATCTATAATTGGTACAGGGATAACCGCGTATGCGGCAGATGCGGCGGCGAGACGAAGCATGACGAGAAAGAGCGTATGCTGTACTGCGAAAGCTGCGGCAACCATATTTATCCGAAGATAGCCCCCGTGGTCATCGTAGGCGTGACCAGCGGAAGCAAGCTCCTGCTCACCGTGTACGCCAACCGCGAGTACAAGCGTTACGCATTGATCGCGGGCTTTATCGAAATCGGGGAAAGCGCCGAGGAAGCGGTGAAGCGGGAGGTCATGGAAGAAGTCGGGGTCAAGGTGAAGAACCTGCGGTACTACAAGTCCCAGCCCTGGGGCTTCTCAGACAGCTTGTTGTTTGGGTATTACGCCGACCTGGACGGCGACCCGGATATCACCATCGATGAAAATGAATTATCGGAAGCCGTATGGCTGGAACGCAGCGATATCGATGTGGAGCCGGATGATCTGAGCCTGACAAACGAGATGATATGCCGGTTCAGGGTCCAGGGTAAACAGTAGTGTAGTTATTTCGCGAACAATACACTTGGAGGAATAATATGGCGATCGATACGGTTACAAGGTTTTTTGGAAAAGGAAAGAACGAGGAGACGCCGGATCAGGTGCTTGAAATAGGGCTTGACGCGCTAAAGCCAAACCCTTTTCAGCCGCGTAAGCAGTTTGACCAGGTCCAGATGGATGAATTAAGCAAATCAATCGCTGAGATAGGCGTCATCCAGCCCATCGTCGTCAGGCAGACGGGGGAGTCCTATGAGATCGTAGCCGGCGAGCGGCGCTGGCGGGCGGCCAGGATAGCCGGGCACGCGACGATACCTTCGGTGATCCGGAATTTCTCCGACAGGGAGATGGCGGAGATCGCGCTCATCGAAAATCTGCAGCGCGCTGATTTAAACTACTTTGAGGAAGCCGAGGGATACCGCAGGCTCATCGAGGACTTTAAGATCACACAGGAAGAAGTCGCGGCGCGGGTAGGCAAGAGCCAGCCGACGATAGCGAATAAACTAAGGCTGCTGAGAATCGACCCTGAAGTTAAGGAAAACATCATGGTTGAGCTGCTGACGGAGCGCCATGTCAGGGCGTTGCTGAGACTGCGGGACCGGGATGAGCAAATGACGATTCTTAAAGAGATATACGAGAAGGAACTGAACGTGAAGGATACGGAAGAGCTGATTTCCGGATTCCTGGAAGGCAGGGTCGTCTTCGGCGGGGAAGAGACGGAGGAGGAAGGCGGCGAGGGAGAGAAGAGGAAGCCCATCGTACGCGGCGTTTTTTCTGATATGCGGATGTATATCAATACGATAAAGGCGGCAGTCGTATCCATCAATGACGCGGGCGTGGACGCGAAGATAGTCCAAGCTGAGACGGAGGAAAGCATCATCCTCACGGTGACGATCCCGCGAAGCAAAAGGTAGGTAAGCGGACGACGCCGGAAGGAAAAAGGCAGAAGAGTGGCGCAGGATTGTTTCACGTGAAACAGGGAGGCTATGAGTCGGCATGGGAAAAGTATTGGCGGTAGCCAATCAAAAAGGCGGCGTGGCGAAAACGACTACGGCGGTTAATTTGGCGGCTTTGCTGGCGGAAGAAGGGAAGCTGGTGCTGTTGGCCGATATGGATCCCCAAGGTAACGCCACCAGCGGAGCGGGTATCGAGAAAGCGAAGGGTATGCGGTGCATCTACGACTTGCTTATCAATGATTACCCCATCGAAAAGGTTTACCACAGCACAAGCGTGACGGGCTTGACCATACTGCCCGCGACGATCCAGCTTGCCGGCGCGGAAGTCGAGCTTGTTCCTCTGGTGAATCGGGAAAGGCTCTTGAAAAATGCCCTTTCGGAAGCGCGGGCTCAATTCGACTACATCATCATCGACTGCCCCCCGTCTCTGGGGCTGCTGACGCTTAATGCCCTCACTGCTGCGGACGGCGTGCTTATCCCCGTGCAATGCGAATACTACGCCCTGGAAGGGCTCGGGCAGCTGATCAACACCATCGAGCTGGTGAAAAAGCATTTAAATCCACAGCTTGAGATATTTGGTACGCTCCTGACCATGCAGGATCCCAGGACAAACCTGTCAAGCCAGGTTGCCGAGGAAGTCAGGCGGTTCTTTAAGGACAAAACCTTTGAGCAGTCGATCTACCGGAATGTGCGGCTCAGCGAGGCGCCAAGCTATGGACTACCCATACACATATACGACCCTCGCTCGAAAGGCGCGGAGCAATACCGGCTTGTGGCTTTGGAGGTGATCGGCCGTGGCTGATAAGAAAAAGAACAGGGGGTTGGGAAGGGGGCTGGAAGCTCTCATTCCGGTCAGCGCGGAAGCAGACAGCGTCGCCTCCGAAGACGGCGCGCGGATGATCGCGCTGGAGCGGATAACGGTCAACCCATACCAGCCGAGGCGGGTCTTCGATGATGAGAAGATGCGGGAGCTCACCGGCTCCATCGCGGAGCATGGCGTCGTACAGCCGATCCTGCTGCGGCGGACCGGGGAGGGCTATCAGCTCATAGCCGGGGAGCGAAGGGTGCGCGCCGCCCGGCAAGCGGGGCTGACGGAGATACCGGCTCTGGTAAGGGAAATGACGGATCATGAGATGATGGAAGTCTCCCTCATTGAAAACATACAACGGCAGGATCTGGATCCGGTGGAAGAAGCCAGGGCGTATAAGCGTCTGGCGGAAGAGTTTAGGCAAACCCAGGCGCAGATATCGAAGCGGGTATCGAAAAGCCGCCCTTACATAGCGAATAGCATCCGGCTGCTTAATCTGCCCGGGGCGGTACTGGAGCAACTGGCTGCCGGCCTTCTTACCATCGGGCATGTGAGGCCTCTGCTTTCATTGAACAAGGCTGACGCCTTGCGGTTGGCGAATCGCCTCATCGAGGAAAAGGCCACCGTCCGGGAAGCGGAGCAATGGGCGAAGGAAGCCGGGGCGCCGCGAGACGAGTCGCAGGCGGTAGGGCGCGGGTCTGAAAGCGAGCCCGGGCAGACGCCGGAGGAGGGGCTTCAGCCCAAGCAGGACGCACCATTATCTCCCGAGCTAAAGGAAATCCAACGCCTGCTGCGGGAGGCCGTCAACACAAAAGTCGAGATCACCCGCAGCAGCAAAGGCGGCAAGATCATCATCGACTACTATACCCGGGATGATATCGAGCGTATATTGGAGCTGCTCACCGGCAGCCCGGAGGTCGGTTGAATACGGCCGGTTGAACACAGGAGTAAGGCTTGATTTTCGCGGGATTAGGAATTAATATAGAATGGTGTTGAAAAACCGGTTTCAGCGTAATTAAGGTTAATTCGTTGGCGTAATTAAGGTTAAGTTAAGGATAAAGCACAAAGGAGGAAGATAAGCATGAGTAGTACAAATGGTTCTGCGGTGAAGGACGGGCGGTACGCGGTGATCGACAGGGTCCTGGCGCAGAACGGGCGGGATGAGTCGATGCTCATCCAGAACCTGGAGCAGATCCAGCACGAGCTGGGGTACCTGCCGGAGGAAGTATTGTCGTACATGGCGGAAGAGATGGGGATGCCGCTGAGCAAGATATACGGGGTAGTGACGTTCTACTCCCTGTTTACGACGGAGCCCATCGGGAAGTACGTGGTCAGCATCTGCATGGGGACGGCGTGCTACGTGAAGGGCGCGGGGGAGATCCTGGCGGAGTTCGAGCGGCAGCTGGACGTGAAGGTCGGGGGCACGACGGCGGACGGGAACTTCACGCTGCGGGCGTGCCGGTGCCTGGGGGCCTGCGGGCTGGCGCCGGTGCTGAACGTGAACGGGAAGGTGTTCGGGCGGCTGACGAAGGACAAAGTGGCGGAGATCATCGGCCAGTTCAAATAAGGGGAAGAAGCGGGCGAAGCCAGAAGTGGAAGAGACAAGCAAGGAGGAATAAAGGTATGAAAAGCATAGAAGAGCTGCGGGCGATCAAGGAGAAGAACAAGGGCGACGTGATCAGCCGCGGGGAAAAAGGGGTACCGACGGTGAACGTGCACATGGGGACCTGCGGGATCGCGGCCGGGGCGCGTGAAGTGCTGACGGCGATCATGGACGAGATCAAGGTGAGGGAGCTGGAGCAGGTGCATGTGGTGCAGAGCGGGTGCCCGGGGATGTGCATCAACGAGCCGATGCTGACGCTGACGATACCGGGGGAGAAGCCGTACATGTACATCAAGGTGACGCCGGAGAACGCGAAGGCGATCATCCTGCGGCACCTGATCAACAGCCAGCCGGTGCAGGAGTGGCTGATCAACCTGGAAAGCTAAGCGGGGCTGCCTGAAACCCGGGCAGGCCGGCTGTGTCTGGCAAGGCGGCATTGCGGCGCAGGCGCCAGGACACTAACTTGGCGGCAAGGCGGAGCAATGAAAAGCGCAGGATGCGCTTTTAGGCGGAGGCCGCCATGGACGGCGGCTCGGAGCCGTCGTTGCGGAGCAAAGACTGGCGGCGAGGTGTTTCACGGATGCAAAAAGCAGCCGCCGGGCAGAGATAGCCGGACAGCAAGGGCAGAAACAGCTAAGCGCGGAGCAGCATCAAACATAGGTGGAATGTAGTTGCGCAGGATATTCCGCTTCTGGCAAGGCAAGCGAGGACGGACGAGGGGAGCGTACTTCTGATGGTACGTGACCCGATGGACGGAGGAAGCGGGCGAAGCCAGGGGCGGAAGAGACAAGCAAGGAGGAAGCGGAAATGGATTTTTTTAGATCACACGTACTGATCTGCGCGGGGACCGGGTGTTCGTCCATGGACAGCCGGGAGCTGCATAAGAACATGGAGGCGGAAGTCGCGAAGCGTGGCCTGGACAAAGAAGTGAAGATCATCGAGACAGGGTGCTTCGGGTTCTGCAACATGGGGCCGATCATGGTGGTGTACCCGGAGGGGACGTTCTACAGCCAGGTGAAGCCGGAGGACGCGGCGCTGATTGTGGAGGAGCACCTGATCAAGGGGCGGCCGGTGGAGCGGCTGAGGTACAGCCAGGACAAGGCGACGGCGTCGACGGTGGAGATGGAGAACATCCAGTTCTTCAAGCACCAGAAGCGGGTGGCGCTGGAGAACTGCGGGAAGATCGACCCGGAGAACATCGAGGAGTACATCGCCCAGGACGGGTACTTCGCGCTGGGGAAATGCGTGAAGGAGATGACGCCGGCGGGGGTGATCGAGGAGATCACGAAGTCGGGTCTGAGGGGCCGGGGCGGGGCTGGGTTCCCCACGGGGACGAAGTGGGCCTTCGCGGCGCCGGTGGAAGCGGACCAGAAGTACGTGGTGTGCAACGCGGACGAAGGGGACCCGGGTGCGTTCATGGACAGGAGCGTGCTGGAGGGCGACCCCCACAGCGTGCTGGAGGCCATGGCCATCGCGGGCTACGCCATCGGGGCGACCCAGGGGTACATCTACGTGCGTGCGGAGTACCCCATCGCGGTGGAGCGGCTGAAGCTGGCGATCGGGCAGGCGCGGGAATACGGCCTGCTTGGGGATAACATCTTCGAGTCGGGGTTCAGCTTCAATATCGACATCCGGCTTGGGGCCGGGGCCTTCGTGTGCGGCGAGGAGACGGCGCTGCTGGCGTCCACGGAAGGGCGGCGCGGGGAGCCGAGGCCGAGGCCGCCGTTCCCGGCGGTGTCGGGGCTCTTTGAGAAGCCGACGGTGATCAACAACGTGGAGACCCTGGCGAACGTGGCGAAGATCATCCGCAACGGGTGGGAATGGTTCGCGGCGATGGGGTCGGAGAAGAGCAAGGGGACGAAAGTGTTCGCCCTGGCGGGGAAGATCAACAACATCGGGCTGATCGAGATCCCCATGGGGACGCCGCTGCGGACCATCATCTACGAGGTAGGCGGGGGGATCCCCAACGGGAAGAAGTTCAAGGCGGCGCAGACGGGGGGGCCCTCCGGGGGCTGCCTGACGGAAGCGCACCTGGACGTGCCCATCGACTACGAGAACCTGACGGCGGCGGGGTCGATGATGGGTTCCGGGGGCCTGATCGTGATGGACGAGGACACGTGCATGGTGGACATCGCGCGGTTCTTCCTGGAGTTCACCCAGGAGGAGAGCTGCGGGAAATGCCCGCCGTGCCGGATCGGGACGAAGCGGATGCTGGAGATCCTGGACAAGATCACGTCGGGGCGCGGGACGATGGAAGACCTGGAGCGGCTGGAGACGCTGGCGGAGACGATCCGCGACTCGTCGCTGTGCGCGCTGGGGCAGACGGCGCCGAACCCGGTGCTGAGCACGATCAAGAACTTCCGTGGGGAGTATGAGGCGCACATCCTGGAGAAGCGGTGCCCGGCGGGGGTATGCCAGGGGCTGCTGACGTACAGGATCGAAGCGGAGAAGTGCAAGGGTTGCGGGCTGTGCGCGAAGAACTGCCCGGCGGACGCGATCAGCGGCGTGGTGAAGGAGCCGTATGTGATCGACCAGGAGAAATGCATCAAGTGCGGCGTGTGTATGGGCAACTGCAAATTCGGCGCCATCATAAAAGAGTAAGGGAGCGTGTCAGATATGGAAATGGTAACGGTCTATATCGACGACGTGGAGATACAGGTCCCGTCGGACTATACCGTGCTGAAGGCCGCCAGGAAGGCGGGGGTGAAGATCCCGACGCTGTGCTATCTGAAGGACATCAACCAGATCGGTGCGTGCCGGGTGTGCCTGGTGGAGATCGAGCGTGCGCGGGGGCTGCAGGCTTCCTGCGTGTACCCGGTGTCGGAGGGGCTGAAGGTGTATACGCATACGCCGAAGGTGCTGGCGGCGCGCAAGCAGGTGGTGGAGCTGCTGCTGTCGAACCACCCGCAGGAGTGCCTGACGTGCTCGCGGAGCACGAACTGCGAGCTGCAGAGCCTGGCGAAGGAGCTGAACGTGGGGGAAGTGCCCTTCGTGGGGGAGAAGAAGGAATACGAGATCGACCTGAGCTCGCCGTCCATCGTGCGCGACGCGACGAAGTGCATCCTTTGCCGGCGGTGCGTGGCCGTGTGCAGCCAGGTGCAGCAGGTGGGGGTGCTAGGCGTGATCAACCGTGGGTTCGACTCCACGGTGGGGCCGGCATTCAAGCACGGGCTGGGCGAGGTGAACTGCACGAATTGCGGGCAGTGCATCAACGTGTGCCCGGTGGGGGCGCTGAAGGAAGCGGACCACACGGAGCGCGTGTGGAAGGCGCTGGGGGACCCCAACACCCACGTGATCGTGCAGACGGCGCCGGCGGTGCGGGCAGGGCTCGGGGAAGAGTTCGGGCTGCCCATGGGGACGCCGGTGACGGGGCGGATGGTGGCGGCGCTGAGGCGCCTGGGCTTCGACAAAGTGTTCGACACGAACTTCACGGCGGATCTGACCATCATGGAGGAAGGCAGCGAAGTCATTGAGCGGCTGACGAAGGGGGGCAAGCTCCCGGTGATCACGTCGTGCAGCCCGGGGTGGGTGAAGTTCTGCGAGCACACCTTCCCGGATCTATTGGAGAACCTGTCCTCGGCGAAGTCGCCCCAGCAGATGTTCGGGGCGCTGGCGAAGACGTACTACCCGGAGACCTCGGGGGTGGACGCGAAGACGGTGTACTCGGTGTCGGTGATGCCGTGCACGGCGAAGAAGTTCGAGTGCCAGCGGCCGGAGATGGCCCAGGCGGGCGTGCCGGACGTGGACGCGGTGCTGACGACGAGGGAGCTGGGGGCGATGATCCGCCAGGCGGGGATCGACTTCGTGAACCTGCCCAACGAGGAGCCGGACGCGCCCATGGGCCTTGGCACAGGGGCGGCGGACATCTTCGGCGTGACGGGGGGCGTGATGGAGGCGGCTATCCGCACGGTGTACGAGCTGGTGGCGGGGGCGCCGCTGCCGAGCCTGGAGCTGGAGCCCATCCGTGGGATGGAAGGCGTGAAGGAGGCGGCGCTGGACGTGCCGAACTTCGGGGAGGTGCGCGTGGCGGTGGCCCACGGGCTGGCGAACGCGGCGAAGCTGATGAACGTGGTGCGCTCGGGGGAGAAGCAGTACCACTTCATCGAAGTGATGGCCTGCCCCGGGGGCTGCGTGGGCGGCGGCGGGCAGCCGCTGGTGACCAGCGGGCAGAGGATAGCCATGGACGAGGACTACCAGGCGGTGAGGCGCGAGGCGATCTACGCGGAAGACCGCGGGAAGGCGCTGCGCAAGTCCCACGACAACCCGGCGATCAAGGAAGTCTACGACAAGTACCTCAACAAGCCCCTGGGCGAGAAGAGCCACCACCTGCTGCATACCCATTACGCGGGCCGGGGCAAGTACAATGTGGAGATACCGGAGTCCGCGAAGAAATAAGCGAAAGACATTCCGGCTGAAGCCGCGTTGCATAACAGAAACAGATATCGAAGGGACCGCTCAGGCAGCAATTCGCAGGGGCGGTCCCTTGCTGCAGTTCCTGGCGGCGGGGGCCCAAGGCGTGGTAATTAGTAAGCGATGGATTGAACAGCTTCGTCTACCAGATAAGCAATCGCAAACTTGGCGAATCCGTGGGTGCGACATGGACGTCGCGCCAGACGGAACGCGACACTAAGTCGCGTTGTAGTCGTCAGGATTTGCATCGAACGATTGCATATCTGGTCGAAGCTGTGAACTATCGCTTACTAATTGCTACGCCTTGGGCCATAACCGCTCTTGAGTAGTGTTCCCGCGTTTTTGTATTCTTTGTTCGGAGTGAATCCAAGCACGGCTTATGTGGTATACTTATCAGGTGTTATGCCGGGTATAAGCGCGGCACATCTGATGACAAAAGGGGTTCGAATGATAATATGTTGGGTAATCTGATCAATGTAGCCGCTATCCTTCTTGGCTGCACCGCCGGGAAGCTTTTGGGCAGCCGGCTGAAGGAAGGCTTCAGGGACGCGGCGGTGAAAGCCGGCGGGCTGGCGCTGCTGCTGCTGGGGATGCAGATGGCTTTGGGGGGCGAGCGGTTCATCCTGATCCTCCTGAGCGTCGTGATCGGCAGCGTCATCGGCGAAGCCTTGGATATCGACGGCGCTATGGAGCGCTTTGGCAAGAAGGTGGAAGAGAAGCTGGCTGCCGGCAGCGACGGTTTCAGTAAAGCGTTTGTGTACTCCACGCTTTTGTTTTGCATCGGCCCGATGAGCATCATGGGCAGCATCGCCGGCGGGCTCCGGGGCGAGCACAGCATACTGGTCACAAAGGCTGTGCTGGACGGGATATTTTCGGCGATACTGACCGTCACCATGGGTATTGGCGTCATCGGCTCGGCGGTGACCACGGGCGTCTATCAGGGCGCTATCGTGCTGAGCGCGCGTTGGGTGGAGCGGTTCCTGACGGAAGCGATGGTCACGGAGATGACGGCGACGGGCGGGCTGCTGATATTAGCCATAGGCCTCAATATGTTGAAAATAAAAGAATTTAAAACGGCAAATATGCTCCCCGCCCTACTGCTCATCTGCGTATTTGTGGCGATTTGGCCGTAATGATCCGGAGCCGGACGCTATATATAGCAGTTCGCACACCGTTTTCCACATATATAGGGAAAACGGGATTTTTCGTAAGTTTTTGCTTGCTTTTTGAACAAACATCATGTATAATGTTAAAAAAGTATGAACAAATTTTAAGCATTATGTGTACATGCTTCCCCGGTGAGGAGGAAACGATTTGGACAGCGCCTCAGGGATAAAGATTCCTAAGATGAATATGAAAAGCAGGGGCAGCGAGAAAGTCACGGTCATGGTACTGAGCGGGCCCGACAGCCCTGTCAGGGATTTTCAGGTCTCGCTGAGATTGGTCAAGTTTTGTTTTACCTTCCTCTGCATCGCGTTGGTAGCCGTCGGCGCCGTCGCTTACTATGTACTGCAGGAGTATATGGACGACAGGGTCACTCTGGCCTCGCTGGTGGAGGAAAACGACAGCCTCACCGATACGACGAGAAACCAGGCGGTGATGATCAGCGAGCTCCAGCACTTTGCGGGCAATATGATGAATAAGATCGAAGAGATCGAGTCGCTCAACTCTGAGGTGCGAAGCAAGGTCGGCTTAGAGGAAACCACAGAGGGGGAAGACCAGGTCGTAGCAGGGTATATGGTTTCCAGGGGAGACAGCGTTCTTGACCAGATCAATGCCCCCGTTGATGAAGAGATGGACACATTGGAAGACCTGATGCAGGAACTGCTCAACATGGATCTGAAGATGACGGAGCAGACCATGGAGTTGCTCTATCTGAAAGACGACGTAGACAAGCAGCTGGCCTTCGAAGCCGCGCTGCCCAGCCTCTGGCCCATGGACGGTATATTTATCTCCTCCTTTGGCAATCGGAAAAACCCTCTCGGGCGGGGGACGGAGTTCCATCAGGGCATAGATATCGCGAACAAGACCGGTACAAAGATCAAGGCTGCCGGCGACGGCGTAGTCACCTTCGCTGGGTATAAATCCGGCTGGGGCAATATGATCCTGGTGAGCCACGGCTACGGATATGTCAGCCAGTACGCCCACTGCTCGAAGATCAGCGTGCTGGAAGGGCAGACCGTGCAAAAAGGGGAAGTCATCGCCTCTTGCGGCAGTACCGGCCGCACGACCGGGCCTCATCTGCATTTCGGTATCCAGCTTAAAGGCTCGTTCATCGATCCGATGAAGGTATTGATTACCGGGGGTGCGAAGTAAAAATGGCCAGAGATAAGGCAGACGCGGTAGGCACGATCATCAGCGACGATTGCCGCTTTGAAGGGAATATCAAGCTGGAATCCAGCATACGGATCGACGGCTCCCATGTCGGCGACGTGGAGACCGAGGGCGACGTATATATAGGCGACAGAGGGTCTTGCATAGGGAACCTGTCCGCGCGGAATTTCTACATATGCGGCATGATCAAAGGCGACGTAGTGGCGAAAGCCCGGATCGAGCTGAGCAGCAAAGCCAAGCTCCGGGGGAACGCCACGATGGGAAACTTGGTCATGGAGGAAGGCGCCGAGTTCCTGGGGAGCTGCCGGACGATCAATACTATCGGCCAGGACGAGGCGGAAGCCAAGGATATCGCGTAGGGGCAAGAGGCAGCCTATAGGATACACTTGGCGGAAGCAGGCATTGGGACTGGCTGATCCCGATGTCTTTTTTACTTTCCACAGCGAGGTAGCGGAAGATGGCGGCATTGGAAAAAATTGCGGAATTGGAACAAAAAACGGCCCATTGCCGTCTTTGTCAGTTGAGCGGGCAACGCACGCAAGTTGTGTTTGGCGACGGCGTCCCGGGAAAAGGGCTGATGGTCATCGGGGAAGGCCCGGGCCAGGACGAGGACAGGTTGGGAAAGCCTTTTGTGGGCAGGGCGGGGAAGCTGCTTGATCTGATCCTGGAGTCCGGCGGATTCTCCCGGCAGACGAATACGTACATCGCGAATATCGTCAAATGCCGCCCGCCGGGGAACCGGGTACCTCTGCCGGAAGAGCGGGAGGCGTGCAAGCCTTACCTGCTGGAGCAGATACGGCTCGCGGAACCAAAGATCATCATGCTGCTGGGGGCTACGGCCTTGCAGGGGCTGATCGACAGCAAGGCTAAGATAGGGGCAAGCCGGGGGCGCTGGATCGAATGGGAAGGGGTGCAGGTCATGCCTACTTATCATCCGGCTGCCCTTCTCAGGAACCCCAGCCTCAAAGCCGTCGTATGGGAAGACCTTAAGCTTGTGATCGGCAGATACCGGGAGCTGGCCGACCCGGGGCACTATAGCGAGTATTATTCATAAACGGCGGATCATAACAATCGAAGGAGCGGACCGATATGCCATGGGCAGACATAATCCTCATATTGATCATAGCGATAGCGGCGTTTATCGGCTATACTATCGGGCTGCTGGGCGCCTTGAAAGGCTTTATCAGCAATATACTGGGTCTGATCATCGCATGGGTGGCGACGCCTTTTGTCCTGGCGTGGCTGGAGACTAAGTGGCGGATCGAGTCCATACTTGCTTCTCTGATCGGCGACAGGATACCCGCGCCGCTGCAGGAGATGGTCCGGGGGATCGCCAAGACAGCTAGGACGCTGCAGGAGCTCCGGGAGAATCTATCGTCGGCGCCGCTGCCGCCCGAGATGTCCCTGTATCTGCAGAGGATGATGAACAAAGCCCCCGCCGAAACGGTTCCCACGCCGGATATGGCGGTCGAGATGCTGACCAGGGAGATCGCCCAGTGCATCTTATGGGCGTTTTTATTCATTTTCATCTGGCTGATCCTGTCCATCCTGATCAAGGGGTTTGCCGGCATGATATTTATTGGCAAAGACGGAAAGACGCTCATCGGCGTATTTGACGGGGTGCTGGGCATGGTCGCCATGGCGGTGATCGTCGTGACCGTACTCATTGTGGTCAGCGGGCTGGTTTATCCTCTGATCCTGATGTCCGGCACCGGGGGGAACCTGGCGCGGATATACCCGCATCTGATGAATTCCAAATTGATCGGTTGGATGGCAGGCGTCTATCAGCTATACGTCATCCCCTGGATGGGCTGACGAGAGGGTTTGGGCAATGGATATCGAGGGTAACTGGGCGCGCATAAGAACCCATCGCGAGAGGCTGTCTGATGAAGAGATACAAGGCATCGCCGAGGTCTTATTTCGCGGACAGGAGTTATGGCTTGAGGAGAAGCTCCGGGCCCGCGAGGATTCGGCGCTGGTCGTCGAGTTTATCGGCTGCCAGGGCAAGAGCGGGAGCGAGAAGGCGGCGGAGATCCTGCTGAAGCTGCTTGAGACAGGGGAAGAGGCCCTTCAGATCGCGGCGGCGGAAGCGCTGAAAGCCTGCCCGCCCGGATTAGTCACCCAGCCCTTGGCGCGGATAATGCTGAAACAAAACCAGAGCTCCGTGAAGGCGGGGGAGATCATATCGAGCTTCGGCTACGACGGCGCCGGCGTGCTCAGGCAGCTGTGGTTTGGCGCGGACAGGACGGTCGGCCTTAGATCTCAGATACTGCAGCTTCTGGCGGAGACGGAGGATCATCAGCTGGAGCCTCTGGCTTTTCTCGCGTTCATATCCGATAAGGAGGATCTGATACGGTCGGCCCTGAAGGCGGCGGAAAAGGTGGAAGCGAAATGCCTTTGGGGAAATATAGCAGAAAGCCTGGCGAACCCCAGCTGGCTTGTCCGGGGCAGGGCGGTCCACATACTGGGGAAGTGGCGCGAGACGAGGGCGTTGCCGTATCTGATGGATATGGGCGTCGACCCGGACGCCTGGGTGGAAGAAGAGCGGCAGATAGCGATGGCGGCCTGCGAGATATGAAGCAAGGCTATAGGCTTTGCAGCCCCGCGCGCGAGGGCGCGGCTCACCTTTAATGAAAGGGCACGGTACTTTGGCGGCGATACTCAATTATCTTTCGAACTGGAAATCATCATTGCTGGGCGACAGCATTCTGCTCTACGATTATGTGGTTAAGCCGGCGCTGATCATCCTGGCCGCCGTCGTGCTGTACCGGGTGCTTGCCGTGCTGGTGGGCAGGCTGACCAGGCAGAGGGCCAACCGGGCCGGGGATATGGTATTAAATAAACGGAGGGATACCCTCCGGGGCTTGTTGAAGAACATTGCCAAATATGTCGTGATATTCGTCGCTATCGTAACGATACTGGACTGCTACCATGTACCGGTCATGGCTATCCTGTCTACAGTGGGCGTAGTGGGCGTGGCGCTGGCTTTCGGCGCCCAAAGCCTGTGCAGGGATGTGATCACGGGCTTTTTTATTCTCATTGAAGATCAGTACTTCGTGGGGGAGTACATCGAAGCCCAGGGGGTAGCCGGCTATGTGGAGCAGTTCACTTTGCGCTGCACGTATCTGCGGGATTTTGACGGGCGGCTGCATATCATCCCCAATGGTAACATGCAGTTGGTGACGAACCACCATAGAGGGAATCGGCGGGTGATGGTGGAGATCGGTATCACCTATGACAGGGATATCGGCGAGGCCCTGAAGCTGCTGCAAAGCGCCTGCGACGCCATCAACGAGGAGTATAAGGACGTCATCACGGATAAAATCACAGCCCGGGGCGTGGTGGACATCACCGTCTCCGGGGTGATCATCCGCATGCAGGGCAAGTCGGAGACCATGATGCAGTGGGATATCGAAAGAGCTTTGCGCCGCAAGTCCCTGGAAGCCCTGATTTCGGCGGGGTATGATATTCCGTATCCTCATTCCCATGTGATCTATGAGGAAAAAGGATGAGCCGGTTCGCAGAAGGGACAATACTGACGTTAAAAAAACCCCACCCCTGCGGCAGCAAGGAGTGGAAGGTCCTCCGGCCGGGGTGGGAGTACAGGCTCCAGTGCGCGGGCTGTGGCCATGTCATGCTCATGGGGTGGGAACAGCTTCAGAAGCTGGTGAAAAATACCGCGCCGCCTGACCAATAAAGCAGTATAGCGGAAAAAAGGTCGCAAGTATGCGTAGTTTTTTGCGAAAGAGCACTAGCCGGTAACGGTTTAGTCCGCGTCGGCTTCGTCGGCTGCCGCCTCATCTATAACCGCCTCATTTGAAGCGGCGTCATCTGAAGCGTCGTCGTCGGCTGCGGCTTCGTCCGCGCCCGCTTTCTTCGCCACGTCGAAGAAGGGGAAAAGCTTCACGAAGAAGCCGATCATCGGCCCGGTCATGAGCATGGTGATGACGGTGCCAAACCCTACCGCCACAAAGGGGCTGCCTAAGAAGACCCAGGTAAGGGCGGCGGAGGCCGATACAACGGCGACGTCGAAGATGAACTTTGCCTTTGCCATGGGCCAGCCGGCTTTGTCCCCTATGGTGCGGGCCAAGGCGTCCGGCGGAGCCATAGCGAAATCCGCGCCCAGGATGACGCGCAAGCCGAGGGAGATGACAGGGGTGGCAGCCGCTACCAGCAGGCAGCCAACGATGACGTTAGCCGCGGCGAAAGTCAGCAGATTGTTAAATATATCCAGAAAGAAGCCGAACAGGTAGACCATGGGTATCTGAAGCAGGCTTCTGGCGGTGAAACGCCTCGTAATGACGATTTGAGAGATGAAGCAGAACCCGTGAAAGAGGGAGGAGCACGTGCCAAAGGTCAGCGGGGTCAGCCTGGAGCCGGCGAAGGCGATGGTGCTCACCGACGCGACGCCTACGCCTCCCTTGCTGGACAAGGCTATGCCGAAAGTCATGAGCAGCAAGCCGAGGAAGTGATAGAGCATACGTTTGACAAAGTCGTTTTTCAAAGGTGGGACCCTCCTGCCGACTCATATTGTTACAGTTCAGGGGGTCCCAGCCCCCCTGAACTGTAACCTCATATTATCATATGCGCCTGCGCTGTACAAGGCGCGATTGCGCGAAGGGCATTTTTATGATAACCTTACGTAGGGGCTGCGGCGGGCGTGTCCATGGGCCCCGAAGGTATCACGATATGGCGGGCGTCATTTAATCTTTCGCTATTGGAGGAATGTTATGTTATTCAACAGAGTCGCGGAAATACTTGAGGCAGAGATCCTAAGCTGTCATGACAAGCTGGACAGGGAAGTGTACAACGCCTGCTCCAGCGATATGATGAGCGACGTCCTTGCTTTCGCGAAGGACAACTGCCTCCTGCTGACCGGCCTCCTTAACCAACAGGTGATCCGGACGGCGGAGATGAAGGATATTTTATGCGTATGCTTTGTCAGGGACAAACGGCCTGACGATGCGATCCTTGAGCTGGCTCAGGAGAAGGGGATCATCGTGATGCGCACAGCGCTGCTGATGTATGAAGCCAGCGGGCGGCTATTTGCCGGAGGATTGTCGGAAAGAGGGTAAAGAGGAATGGATGAAGTCATCCGTATGGAATACGATGTGGATGGCGATAATTTTGCGACAGCCGGCGAGGCGTCCGCCGACGTCAAGCGGATACTGCGGCAGGTCGGCCTTCCGGCTGATTTTATCCGGCGCGTCGCAATCGCTATGTACGAGGGGGAGATCAATATGGTGATCCATGCCCGGGGCGGCAAGGCACTGGTTGAGATCACGCCCCATAAGATCACCGTGGATCTGAATGACGTCGGCCCCGGCATACCCGACATCCCCCTGGCGATGCAGGAGGGGTACTCCACCGCGCCCGATTCCATTCGTTCCCTTGGCTTTGGCGCCGGCATGGGCTTGCCGAATATGAAGAGATACGCGGACGAGATAAAGGTGTCGTCTGTAGTGGGCGAAGGGACGCACGTCCGGCTGGAATTCGTCCTGGCCTGACCCTTGGAGGCATAATGGATACTCATAATACAAATCTGGAAAAAATCAAAGGGCTGACGAACGAACAGTCCTTTCATTCCGTCACGCTGGATACTGACAAATGCGAAGGTTGCACCCACTGCCTGAGGCTTTGCCCCACGCAGGCCATACGGGTCAGGGGCGGGAAAGCCCATATCCTCAGCGAGCGCTGCATCGACTGCGGCGAGTGCATAAGGGTCTGCCCCCATCACGCGAAGAAGGCCGTGTATGACAAGCTGGCCGAGTTTTCGAACCGCTTCAAATGGTGCGTCGCCATCCCGGCGCCGTCGTTGTACGGCCAGTTCAGCAACATCGAGGATGTGGACTATGTGCTGACGGCGCTCAAGCGCATCGGCTTCGACGATGTGTTTGAGGTGTCAAGGGCGGCGGAGGTCGTCTCCGACTTCACCCGAAAGCTGCTGGTGTCGAAAAACGACCTGAAGAGGCCGATCATCAGCTCGGCTTGCCCGGCCATCGTCCGGCTGATCAGGGTGCGCTACCCGGAGCTGTGTGAAAATGTCCTCACCGTGGCCCCGCCCATCAATCTGGCCGCGGCGATGGCAAGGGCCGACGCGGTAAAGAAGACCGGGCACAAGCCTGAGGAAATCGGCATATTTTTCATATCGCCCTGCCCCGCGAAGGTCACGGAAGCCAAGTCGCCGGTAGGGTCGGCGGAAAATGAGGTGGACGGAGTCATCGCCATATCGGAGATCTACATCAGTATGCTCACGGAGCTGAAGAAGATCGGCGAACCGGAGCAGCTGTCCCAATCCGGCATAACGGGCATAGGCTGGGCTTCCAGCGGCGGCGAAGCCGCGGCCCTGCTCCGGGACAGGTACCTGGCGGCGGACGGTATCACGCACTGCATAAAGGTACTCGAAGAGATCGAGAACAATAAGCTGAGCGATGTGGACTTTGTCGAGCTGAACGCGTGCACGCCGGGATGTATAGGCGGAGCGCTCACCGTGGAGAACCCCTTTGTCGCTAAGGCGCGTATACAGACCCTCCGGAAGTATTTACCCGTGTCGAAAAATACATATTCCGAAGAAGACGAAGTAATGAAGAATATCTATGCCGGGGCAAAGATCGAGCCCAGCAGCGCCCTTCAGTTATCTTCCGATATCAATGAAGCCATGCGCATGCTGAAGGCCATAGAAGAGCAGTTGGAGAAGTTCCCCGGCATCGACTGCGGCGCCTGCGGGGCGCCCACCTGCCGATCCCTTGCCGAGGATATCATCTTGAACTATGCCCGGGAGAGCGACTGCACCTTCGTCCTCAGGGAGATCATGGCCGGTATGTTCAGCGCGTTTACCGATATCACCGACATCACGGCGACGCCCCATGTGCGCAGCGCGGGGGAGCGGCAGAAGCCCGGCGACGACTGAAAACGACTGAAAACCTGGCAGCGATTGAAAAACATTCTTGCGCGGACATTCGTTTTATGATACGATTACAAAGCTGTCGCATATCGGCCAGAGCAAATCCGGGGCCAGAGCGACGTTTCCCTGCTCCGCCGGAAGGCCTGTCGCCTGCAGATCTTCGCCGCGGTGGAGCCGTTTAGTCCAAAGGGAGGAGGTGAAGTCAAATGCGAAACTATGAATGTATGTATATCCTGAAGCCGGAGATGGAGGAGGAAGCGATCCAGCAAATGGTGGACCGGTACTCCGCTATCGTCACGGACGGCCAGGGTGAAGTGGTTTCCATTGACAAATGGGGCAAGCGCCGCCTGGCATATGAGATCAAGGATCTCTTCGAGGGCTACTATGTGCTGATGAACTTTAAGAGTGAACCGGCTGTGGTAAACGAGCTTGACCGCGTCATGAAGATATCAGACGATATGCTGAGATTCATGATCATCAATCAGGACGAAAAGTAATTCCGGGGGTGTAAACATGTTAAACCGCGTTATATTGATCGGGCGTCTGACCAGGGACCCGGAGTTGAAGTATACGCCCAACGGCACCGCTGTCGCGAACTTTACCTTGGCGGTGGATCGCGCTTTCCGGTCAGCGAATGCTCAAGGGGAGCGGGAGAAGGAAACGGATTTCATCCCCATCGTCGTCTGGCAGAAGCAGGCGGAGAACTGCGCGAACTACCTCGGTAAGGGCAGCCTAGCCGCAGTGGACGGAAGGATGCAGGTTCGCAGCTATGACGATAAGGACGGCATACGCCGCTGGGTAACAGAAGTCGTGGCGGATACGGTACGCTTCCTGGATAAGCGGAGCGACAGTAAGGCGGGGGACTTCAGCCAGGCAGGTGGAGACATGGGCTTTACGGACGACGACATCCCATTCTGATGAATGAAAAATAGTTTCGCAGGTTTTTTTGCTTCCGGCAAGGCAAGCAACGACAGATGTGAGGGAGTGTAATAATTATGGTAAAACGTGACCGCCAAAGGCGTCCCCGCAAGAGGGTATGTAACTTTTGCGTAGATAAAGTAGAAAGCATCGACTATAAGGAAATCGGCCGCTTGAAGAAATTTGTGTCCGAGCGGGGCAAAATATTACCCCGGCGCATCTCCGGCAACTGCGCCAGGCATCAGCGGCAGCTTACCGTAGCCATCAAGAGGGCAAGGAATGTGGCCCTCCTGCCTTTCAGCGCTGAGTAAGACCGGCGGAGCAAGAGGGGCAGGGCAGACGCTGCACTAGGTACGAAGATGTGGACGGCGCCGGAGAAGCGAGAGAGTTTCCCCGGCGTTTTTTCGTATGGCAAACAGGATGGAAGTATGTTATTCTTAGCGTAAAACAACGTGAACGTATGGAAACGACCGGAAATATAAGGAAATAATTGTATCATGGCAAACTCCCGACTGGGCATGGAAACAAAATCCCTCACCGAAGGCGCGCTGATGGCCGCGCTTACCGCTATCCTGGCTATGGCCGGCATGTTTATCCCCATACTGGAGCCGGTGGTCATGATGATTTGGACTCTGCCGGTGGTAGTCGTCTGCCTGCGCTGGGGGATGCGCCCCGGAGCGGTCACCATGGCGGCGGCGGGCCTGGTCATCCTGATCATAACCACACCGACCTACGCCGTCGATATGCTTCTGCGTTCGGCGGGCCCGGCATTGCTCATCGGGTATGGGTTCCGCCGCCGGTGGAAGTCGGAGGCGACGATATTCTTTACGGCGCTCGCGGCATTTGCCGGGTTGGCGGCGTCCTACGCCCTCACTTTCGCGCTGATGGGGATCGGCCTGGACGATATGTTTTCCGTCGCTCCGGAGACGATAGACGAATTCGTCCGGATGCTCACGGAGTACGGCGTCATGGAATGGGTACAGATGCCTGCCGCGGAGTTCGCGGAGTATGTCGCTTCTTTTTTCTCCACGATGAAGTACCTCTTCCCGGCGATCCTTCTGGTAGCCGGATTGATCACGGCATTCACTAATTTTGTCGCGGCAAACTTTGTCTTAGGCAAGCTAAAAGTGCCGTTGCCCCCCGTCACGAAGCCGTCGGATTTTCGCATGCCTTTTCCCTTCATCTTCGGCTTTATCCTGGGGATGGGGCTGACGGTGGTCGGTGGGGTTTTCTGGCCGGGGACGCCACTCATCGCCCAGGCAGGGCAAAATGTCATGATCGTTTTCGTCGCGTTGTATTTCTTTCAGGGCATGGGCCTGATATTTCATTTCATCGGAAGAGCCGAGCCTTCCGCCCGGAAATTCCTCAAGGTCATGCTTATTATCGTGATTCTTATGACGTTTTTCTATTTCTTTACCGTCGTCGGGCTTGTCGGCGTCGCGGACGCCTTGTTTGATTTCCGCAGGATGGGGTTGTTCAATAGGAAGAAATGATACGGGGAGGGCGCTGTATATGAAGGTGATTTTACTCGAAGACGTGAAGGGCAGCGGGAGCAAGGGGCAGGCGATCAATGTAGCGGAAGGGTATGCCCGCAACTTCCTGTTTCCCAAAAAGCTGGCCATCGAGGCCACGCCCGGCAATATGAAGGAGCTGGAGCGGAAGCAGCATCGGCAGGATGAGAAGAAGGCCGCCGACCTCGCCTTGGCGAAGGAGCTGGCTGAGAAAATCAAAGATATGGAGATCATGGTGCCGGCGAAGACAGGCGGCGGGCAAAAGCTCTTTGGCGCCGTCACGAATAAGGATATCGGCGATGTGCTTGAGCAGGCGCATAAGCTGACCATCGACCGGAGAAAGATCGAGATCAAAGGCAATATCAAGACCCTGGGGGAGCATGAGGTATTGATCCGGCTCCATCCGGAGGTCGTCCTGACGAAGAAGATCATCGTGACGGAAGCGGGCTGAAGATATGGCAGATACGGACAGGATGCCGCCCTATAGCCAGGAGGCGGAGCAGGCTGCCCTGGGGGCTATGCTGCTGGACAAGGAAGCCATCGTGGTCGGTAATGAACTGCTTAGCCCCGACGACTTCTACCGGGATTCCCATCGGTTGATTTTCACCGCCATCAAGGGGCTGGAGCAGGAAGGCCAGCCTGTGGATATGGTGACGGTGACCGAAGCTCTGCGGCAGAAAGACGCCCTTGATAAGTGCGGAGGGATGAGCTATCTGGCGTCACTGGCCAATCTTGTGCCGACAGCGGCGGGGATACGGCATTACGCGAAAATCGTCAAGGACAAGGCCCTTCTCCGGCGGCTGATCAGGGTCACGGATGAGATCAATCTCCGCTGCTATGAGGAGATCGACGATGTGTACAGCCTTATCGGGCAAGCGGAGCAGTCGGTCTTTGAGATTGGCCAGGGTAGGAGCGGGCTGGGGCTGACGCCCATCGGCGATATGCTGCCCGACCTGGTGGCCCAGATCGAAAGCCTGTCCCAACGCCCGGAAGGGATCACCGGCATCCCGTCGTATTTCACGGCGTTGGATCAATTCACCAGCGGGTGGCAGAATTCGGACTTGATCATCGTCGCGTCCCGCCCCTCCATGGGGAAGACCGCTTTCGCGTTAAATCTCGCGGAAAGCGCGGCTATCCGCTATAAAGCGCCGGTAGCGCTGTTCAGCCTGGAGATGTCCAGGGAGCAGCTCCTTATTCGGCTCCTGAGCTCCCGGGCAAATATCGAGCAGACTTCCCTGCGCAACGGCAGGCTGAAGGGCGACGAATGGCTCAAGCTGGTGAATGCCGCGGCTCTGTTGAATAAAGCGCCTATCTTTGTGGACGACAACCCCGGGATCAGCGTATCCGAGCTGCGATCCAAGACCCGGCGGATGAAGGTGGAGTATGGGTTGCAGATGGTACTGGTGGACTATCTACAGCTGATGCAGGGAGACCGCAGGAGCGGGGACAACAGGCAGCAGGAGATAGCCGAGATTTCCCGTTCCCTGAAGGCTTTGGCCAGGGAGCTGAAGATACCGGTCATCGCATTATCCCAGCTATCCCGGGCGGTAGAGCGTACCGGGGGGGATAACCGGCCCGGGCTCAGCCATCTCCGTGAGTCCGGAGCGCTGGAGCAGGACGCGGACTTGGTTATGTTCATCTACCGCGAGGAGTATTACGACCGCAATACCGACCGGAAAGGCATAGCGGAGATCATCGTCGGCAAACATCGCAACGGGCCGGTGGGCACGGTGGAGCTGGGCTTCGATGACCGCTATACCAAGTTTTTCAACCTATACACCGGCGCCATGGGCAGTGATGGCGCCGGGGGCGAATGAAATTAATTTGACAAAAGGAGAGGATAACTGCTATAATTCGTAAACGTGAGACCACGGTATCACGCCGGAGCCATTAGCTCAGTTGGCAGAGCACCTGACTTTTAATCAGGGTGTCCCGCGTTCGAGTCGCGGATGGCTCATAGAGTGAAGAATCCCGCCTGTCCTTGATATAAGGGCTTGGCGGGATTCTTTTAGTACCCTTGGGGGAGCGGCCTGAGGATCCCCATGGGCGTGGATTCGCCGGACTGACCCAGCGGGTTCTGGCGGAGGAGGCCAAGCATCCGCCCTTGGTCGATCTTCTCAGAAGAACCGAGTATCCTTACGCCAAGGTCGTTGGCGTCAACAACCATGACGACGACCTCGTCGAGTATCTTAGCGAGGCTTGACGCTGTGCGCTCGGGATCGAGAGGGGCAAGGACGACGCAGCGGTCATATGGCGGTATGGTGTAGCCACAGGGCCCGTCTATGCAAGCGGCGCGATACCCTGCGATGTGATAAAACCAGCCCTTTTGCCGGCATAACTTGCCGAGCATGCCGATGGCCGCAGCGAGGAATATGCGGATGCAGCCGCATTCGCCGATGGCGCATTGCATGGTTTCCGGCATGGAAAGCCCGATCCCGGCCTCACTCTTTGTGACAAACCTACTCAGGAGCCTGGCGAGGAAGCCAGGAGTGATCGAGGACAGCGGTATCGCCCTTCCCTGGGCGCAGGCTACCATTTTTTCGCTGAGAAATAGGACGTCGCCCTCTCTCAGATGCGGCTTTGCGTATTCCGCTACGATTTCCGCGAGGGAGTCATTTTCGGTGACGACTTTCGTCTTTATAGCCCGGCATAAGTAGTGGTTGCCTCCATATCCGACGACTTCATTTTTCCCGGGATTGATGCATAACCCAAATTCTGCCATTCGTCCATGCCTCCTGTACCGCGCCCGCCTGAAGATGCGCTGCTGTAGTAGTAGGCGCGCTAAGCGCTTCCTGCGCCCATCATAGCGAAGACGGCGCCGGAAGTGTTGGGATCTAGCCTGAATCAAGGCGCCGGCAGCCCAAATGGCGCGCAGGTGGCGCGTTCGGGCTAAAGTTGGATACATTCGGGCTATAGAGCCTGTAAGGCCGGGCGTGGATTTGTTATAATGCTTAATAGAAAGCTTTCGGGAGTGATGAAATGCTTGGCTTAGTCATTTGCGACGATGACCGCTTCATGCTTGGCATATCGGTGGAAATAGCGGAGCGATGCATAAGAGAAAACGGATTTGACGCCGCTGTCCTGTGCGCGACGGAGGGGTACCGGGAAGCCCTCCGCTTTATCGAAAAGAACCCCGGCGCGTATCTGTATTTCCTGGACATCGATCTGGGGAAGGCGTCGCTCAACGGCGTCGACGTAGCCCGGATGATCAGGAGGGCGGAGCCCGCATCAAAAATTGTCTTTGTGACCGGTCATGGCGACATGGGGATGAGCGTACTGAAAAGCGGCGTCGAAGCCTTTGGATTCATCGAGAAAACGACGAACAAGGAGAAAATGCTCTTCGCATATAAGAGATATATCCGCCTCGCTATGGAAAGCGCCATAGCGAACGCCACAGCAAGCGCCATAGCCAGCGCCACGGCTGCCGACGGGGAGCGGGGGGCGGAAAGGTCCATACAGCTCGCGGTAGGCATAGACGAAACCGTCTCCCTGCCCGTCTCACAGATCCTCTATGTGGAAGCGGACAAGTCCGTTTCCCATTTCATCTGCTACCATACAGTGGACGGGTCTTCCGTGTCGGTGCGGGGCGCCATTGAGTACGCCCTGAGCAGCCTGGGGGAAGGCTTCATGAAGAGCCACCGGTCCGTCGTGATCAATACAAGTCTTGTGGTGTCCGTAGCAGACGGCTTAGTGAGATTCGCCGGGGGCGAGACGGCGGCTTGCTCATATCGGCTGAAAAACGAAGTCATGAGGAAATGCGGGGTAAAAAAATCGTGACCGGCATCGACGATTCGCTGAAAACCATTGGGCAGGTATCATCGAATATCGGCGTTTGGTCACTATTGCGAATGGCCGCGGACAATGCGACTTCGATTTTATTACCGATAATCGTGGCGATTGCGGCGCTGCTGGTCTTGGATCTCGCCGACAAGAAAATCAACCGCAAAGCATTTCGCGCCGCCGCGGTCATCTCCGCCCTGGCCTTAGCGGGGGCAGTCGTGCGTATCCCTTTCCTACCCGGCAGCATAGCCATATCTTATCTGACGCTGGCCCTGGTGATGACCGCGGTCGTCTTCATCCTGGGCTTCGTGAAGTTGACGGCCCTTGACTACGGGGTGATGTTTGCCTGCTTCACTTGCGTCAACCGCTTCGTGGGGCTCAACACATGGCTATTCGGGAGCGCGCTGCCGGTATTCTGCGTATTTTTTGTGGTTTTCGCCATTTATCGGATACGGCTCGGGCGGCTGGGCGGGCAGTTGTTTCACGCCTGGTTCGCCTCTATATTGACGGTGATGGAAGCGTATATATATAATACGGCATTTAATAAATATATTATACGAATAGGGCAGGTCTTGGATTCCAACATAAAGAAAGTCTTTGTGTGGGGCGTAGCGGCGCTGGCCATCATCGCGATAAATATCGCGTTCATCTATGCTGTAAAGCGGCTTTTCGGAAAGCGTTTTGCGGAAATCAACGACATGGGCGGAGCGTATCCGAGAGTGGAGAGGTACTTCATCTATAATTCGGCGGCTATCCTTCTGCTGGCGATGCTCCTGAATTTCGCTTACGGCCTGGCGAATAGATTCGTCAACATGCCGACGCTGCTATTCAATCTGTTTCTGATATTTGCGCAAGTTATACAATTCTCCTTCCTCATCCTGGTTTTTCGGATCACGCGGCTGAAAGATCACTTGCAAAGCAAAACCATGGAAAACGAGAGCCTTGCCACCTATTCGTCAAGCCTTGAAAAAAACATGGACGATATACGAGGCATTAAGCACGACATTAAAAATATATTCATCACCATGGGCGATTTCGTCGAACGGAGCGGCGACAGGGAGATGCGGGATTACTTCAAGGAGAAGATAAGCCCCTTCGCGGATGATGAATTAGCGAAAAGCGATATGTTTGGTAAGCTGGCGGCCATAGATAATGAATATTTAAAAGCCGTATTTCGGTACAAGATCGTTCAGGCTATGGAGAGGGGGATCGCCGTCGGCCTGGATATACAGCTTGGGCGCTCTCTGGCGGAGGTATCCGTCGGGCTTACCGATTTGGTACGGATCCTGGGGATACTGCTGGATAATGCCATCGAGGAATCGATGACGCTTGCCCAGGGCGCGCTCGACATACGGCTGGCGGGGAACGACGAGATGCTGTCGTTCGTGATCATGAATACCGTTAGCCGGGAGAGGAAGGAAACCGGCGTCAGGGCCGGGGTATCCTCAAAGGACGAGAGCAGGGGACATGGGCTGATGATCGCCCGCGGGCTTCTGGAAAGGTATGACCACGCCGTATTAAATTCGTATTTCAAAGAAGACTATTTTGTCCAAAACCTCGTGATATATCAAGCCTCCGTGATATTGCCACATGAGCGGTGAGTATGATAATATGGTATGCAAAGCAACCTCAAGCATTGGATGGATCAAGATGAGCTATAGTGAAGAAGAAGGGGGATTTAAACATGGCAGACACAATGAAAGCAGTATGGTGGACGGAACCAAAGAAAATCGAGCTTTTGCATGACGTACCGATCCCGGAAGTCCAGCCCGGTATGGCGAAGATAAAGATCGCCTACTCCGCTTTGTGCGCGACGGACTTCCATCAGGTATCCATGGGCGTCATGAACGCCACATGGACGCAACCTCGCCCCATGGGCCACGAAGCCTGCGGCGTCATCCTCGAATTAGGCGAAGGCACCGAGCATAGCGGGCTCAAGGTCGGCGATAAGGTAGCCATATGCGGCGGCAACCGCTGCGGTATATGCCCGGCTTGTAAGAGAGGCCTCCCCATGTGCATGAGCGGTATGAGAGGGTTCGGCGGCGTCTTTGCCGAATACGCCGTCTCGGGGATCGGCGGCTTGCATAAGATACCGGACGACGCAGACATCAGGCCTTACGCCATCACCGAACCATTGGGCTGTATCCTACGCTGCTTTGACCTTTCGCCCATCCAAAACGGCGATTCGGTCCTAGTCTCCGGCGTGGGCGCCATCGGCTCCATTATGCTGGACATGGTGATCAAGTCCGGCGCGGTCAAAGTGACCGTATCCGACCCGATCCCGGAGAAGAGGGCCCTGGCCCTGGCTATGGGCGCGCAGTACGTCATCGACCCGGTAAATGAAGACCTGGTCGCCCGGGGCAGGGAAATCACCGACGGCGCGGGCTTCAACAAGATCTACGAAGTGTCCGGCGTGCCGGTCACCGTACAGCCGTGCCTGGATCTGGTCGCCAGAGCCGGGACAGCCACTTTCTTCGCGGTCTTCCCGCCCACATTCGAGCATCCGATCAATCTGCATACCTTATATCTGAAGGAAGCCGGCATCCGCTTTGTATTTACCCACTGGAATACGGCGCCCAGGGCTGTGGATCTGATCCCCCGCCTGCAGACGGACAAGATCATCGGCAAGGAATACGACCTGGCCGACTGGGATGAGGCCGCCGCCATGTTTGAGAAGTCCATCTACCCGAAGATACTATTGAAGTGCTAAAGCGGATTCAGTCTCGGCGCCGTGGCGATTGGAATTGACCGCTCCGGCTTAGCAGGCGTATTGGCCCGCGGAATCAAGCTGTTGACGAAAGAAGGCTGCCCGGATTTGATTTGATTCAAAATCCCGGACAGCCTTTTTTATTCGCGCAAAGAGCTGCGTAGAGAGCTAGGAGCTGCATAGAGAGCTAGGAACCGTGTAGAGAGCTAAGAGCTGCGCGGTATCGGCTTATGCAGTAGCTTCGTGCCTATCATCAACGTGATGATGAAGTAGACGATGGCGCAGGTCACGATACCCGCCGATACGGAGTAGAACCGGCGTATGCCGATGATGGTGATCAAAAAGCCCCCCAGCATATTGCCGATAATGGCGGCGATGGAGTTCATCGCGCCATTGAAGGTATGGGCGGTGGAGTTGAGGCCCGCCGGGGCCATGGTGTACACGTAGTTTGTGCTCGCCCCGATGATAAGCCCCCCGGCTAGCCCGTGCAGGGTCTGGATAGCCAATATCTGCAGGAGGCTGGTCACATAAGAGTACAGGGAGAACTCGATGGTAAATAATACGCCAGCCATGATTACCGCTACGGGCAGGGGAAAGCGCCGGCGAAGAGGTTTCATCAACAGGAGCATCGGCACTTCAAGGAGCGCCTTATAGCCGGTGATCAAACCGAACTGGGCCGTATCGCCCCCCACCATATCCACGAGATAGGGCAGGAAAGCCATGGAAGTATTGATGGGCATATGCATAAATATCGCGAAAACCATATAGGTGATAAAATAGTATTCCTTGAATAGCCGGCTGAACTGCATTTCCCGGAAAGGGATGCTCTTGCGCGCCCCGCCGCCGTCCACGGGATCCTTCATACGGGAAAGGATGATGAGTAGGGGCAAGTAAGCGATACCGTACATGTAGAAAGAAGCCTCGACCCCCGTCCAGGGCAGGATCGCGCTCAGCGATATCGACATGATCGCGAAGCTGATGGAGCCCCACAGGCGAACATTCCCGTAAGCCACGCCCTCCCTTGCGCAAGACTGTACATTGAACGCGTCCATCAGGGATTGTGCCGGCAAGCGGAAAAATGAGCAGAGGGGGATGAGGAGATGCATCAGAAAGATAGGCCCCAGGGCGACCCGGGACGAAGCGGGTACAAGGGCCCACAGTATGGCGGCCACACCCATGCAGAAGACGATGATCTTGCGGTTCGAGCGAACCTTGTCCGCCATCACGCCCCAGAGCGGGGTGGCGCAGATGGAGACGGCAAAGTTGACGCCGTTGATCACACCCACCTGGGATGGGGAAAAGCCGTTTTTCTGCAGAAATATGGTGAGATAGTTGCCCGTCGCCAAAGCGAAATAGAACAGGAAAGAAACGGACGACAAGGTCCAGTATGACTTCGAGACGCCGACGAACTTATTTCGTATATAAATATACGTTGGGGAGCCGCGCGCCCGTCCGGGAGAGCTCATCTAGCGCCCGCTTCTTTCCGGTCTGATGTAGACGGGACCGTCGGGCTGATCCTTCGTCGCCGGGTTGCCGCTATCACGCCAGCCTTCCAGCCATTTCGCGGATTGCTCGGCTAACTGTTCGCTCATTTTCAGCATGACCCCGTTCGCGTCGAGTTTACCCTGCAGCTCTTTTACCGACACGTCGCTTCCGCTGCGCGCGAAGATAGCCGCCGCGTATCCCGCCGCCTCGCCGGTCAGGGCGCAGACAGGGATAACCCTTGTCGTCTCCCAGCCCTGGCCGTTTGCCGCGGAGATGATCCGCCCGGCGGAGAAGATATTTTTGATCGTTTTATTCGTAAGCGTCCCGAAGGGTATTTCGTATACCGGGCCGGGGATGTTCCAGATGCCAGTACAACCGATACTGTCCTCGAAATGCCTGCCCGCGTCTTCTGTGCGCAGCGTATGGTCGCCTTTGAGCCGGCGGGTCGTCCGGTACTGGGCCTGACTGGGGAAAGCCATGAAGGACAGGCTGGGATCCGCCTTGACCCGGCGTAAAGCCGCTTCCCGGCCTTTAAGCAGGAAGTCGGTGACCTCCCGCGCGTCCGTCCCTCTGTACATGGGCGTATCGGCGGGTATCCCCGCTTTGTTGAAACTGCCGAGGGCCATGATTTTGAAAAACTTCGGCGGGTATCCGGCCGGCGGAAAGATGAAATCATTGTTATCCGATTGGCAATACGCCCATAGGGTGAGCAGATTGTCCTGCTCCACGCAGGGCGCCCCCGCCTGATATAGTACGTCGGCGTCTCCGGAGGCGTCTACAGCCGCGTTACACCGGTAGGCTTGTCTGCCGGATTTGTTCTCGACGACGACGGCTTTACAGCAGCCGTCCTCCATGACCACATCGCAGAAGACAGTGTCCAGCAGGATATCGACCTTTGCGTCGCGGATCAGCTCGTCCAGCGCCATGATGAAAGCCGGCGCGTTGAATATCGTCTGATAACGCTCTTTGGCGTCCGTTTCCCAGGGGCCGCCCCGCCACTTCTCGGGCAGGCTGTCATAACCGTACTTGATGGAAGCGTAAAGCAGCTCTTCCGCTATGCCGCTGTGTATCTTATGCCCCATACCGTCGCAGATAGGAAGATAGATAACGACCAGCCCGGCGGTAGCCAATCCGCCCAGCATGGTCGTCTTCTCGATGAGCAGAACCTTAGAGCCGTTTCGCGCCGCCGCCAGCGCCGCCGCAACCCCGGCTACGCCGCCGCCGACCACGACTACGTCGTACTCGCCGCATACGGCGGTCTGCTTGATCTCTTTTATCGTATCCATGGCTGGATCCCCCTTCGGCACAGAGCGTTACGATTTTCACGTCATTACGATTTTTTATATGTGTTGACGAAACTCTTCAGCGCGTTGGCGAAAATCAACTCGTCGGGCCCGGCGGTAAAGACCTTCACGCCTGTCTTCAGCATTTCCGACACGTATTCGGATCCGCGCGCCAGCAATACGGGCGTCTTGCCATGCTCAAGGGCCTTTCGGACCAGGAGCCTTTCAAACTCGACTACTTCCGGGTCGTTTGTCTGCCCCGGCTTGCCCACCGACTGGGAGATATCGCCCTTGCCGGAAGAGATCATGTCCACGCCCGGCGTCGATATTATCTCGTCGATATACGCGGCTGCTTTCACGTCTTCCACCTGTATGGTCAGGGTCACGATATCGTTGGCGGTTTCGACATACTCGTCAAAGGTATCGCATCCGGCTGCCGCCAGATAGCGCCCCACAGGGGAAGGCAGATTGTACACGCCCCGTTCCCCCAAGGGGTGGTACTTGACGAGGGACACAGCCTGGCGCGCCCTTTCGGGCGTATTTACGTCAGGCACGACGATACCCGTGGCGCCCGCGTCAAGGAGCTTGGTCACATCCGTCAGGTCGCTGACACGTATCTGGCAGGGCATACGCAGCAGAACGGCTACACGCAGTAATTCTTTAAGCTGGGAGTAGTCAAACAGGATGTGCTCGTTATCCAGCCGGATAAAGTCAAACCCGGCTGCTTTAGCCATCTCCACCACATAGGGGTCGGGAGACTGCACATACAAGCCCAGTATGGGGCCGTCCTTTTTCAGTAACTCCTTAAATGTAGTCATTCGCTTACCTCCCTGAAATAATTATTTCCGTCGCAGCGGGTGTAGTGTCTTACTACATCTTAGCCCTGAAACTACAGGGCAAAGCAAAGTAGCCGCCAGCTTCGACACAACGGCTACTCAGTCGTAAAACTCAGGGCAACCGCCTGCCGGTAACGCCCTCTATCAAGTATATAGATAGCGGTGGCTGCTGTCAAGCGTCAAGCGTTATTTGCTTATACGCCGTTGAGGACTGTTTCTATATCAGTCAGCCTTTCTTCGATTATCGGTGGTACAGGCTGCTTCGGTTCTATTGTCCACTTCCGTTCATCCTCGTGCCAGACGGCGATTTCTGTTTCTTCATCATACTTCGGCGGCGGTGGCGGTGCCGGTGCCGGTATCGTCGGTTATTTTCGGACGAAAGCCGCTCAGGTTGTCCTGCCCCTGAAGCAGAATAAATAGCATGGTCACAAATAGTGGGCGATGACGGGCTCGAACCGCCGACATCTTGCTTGTAAGGCAAGCGCTCTCCCAGCTGAGCTAATCGCCCGGTGTGCCTATTTTACGGGATGGGCAGCGATTTGTCAAATGACAGAATGTGGGCATATCGTTTGAGGTTTTTGTTGCGAAGCGGTGTACAAAGGGAACAGAGGGTGTTATTATTTATTAAACAATGCATTAAACATAGTAGGAATGAAAAATGGTTTTATTAGCAAGAATCAGTGAATCAGATAAACGGCAACAGCTTTT